>Ga0228710_1000775_pt1 | contig 43941 bp, 25 predicted proteins | sample MedpolnodulmetaG_FD_177995 | JGI IMG/M metagenome (GOLD analysis project Ga0228710, IMG submission 177995) | Root nodule microbial communities from Medicago polymorpha collected in Santa Monica, California, United States - pink nodules | ecosystem: Host-associated > Plants > Roots > Nodule... | reverse complement strand
TTTTTGTTATATATTTTTTATTATTTTTTTTTTTTTTTTTTTTTAGCAAACTTCATTAAAAGGTGTTTATGAACCATTTAATATTGAAGCAATAAGACCAAAAATGCTTATGACATCAAACATGATTACTTACACACATTTTATTTTTCTTATTTTTGAATTCAAGTCTAATTTTACAGATAAATATTTTATCAACAATAATATAAATAAATTAATTGATCAATTTTGTTTTCAAATCAAAACTAAATAATACACATATGAACTCTAGTTTTGAAAGCGGTGAATTGAGACATATCAACTTAACATTAAACGGCCACATAAATACTTTTTAATTGAGTTTGATGAAAATGAGATAACAATGCATAGATTTTCTAACTTAAATTATCAATTTTACACAAAAAAAAAATACTTAAAAGACTAACTTGTTATAAACATCTAACTTAAAGATCTGCATATGATATTTGACTTGTTTATTTACTATTGACAATGTTTTAGTTTTTTGATTGACAAACTCTTACGTTTTTTGTTAATATATCGTACGTTTCATGAGTTTCAATAATTGGTTATTGAGTTATGTTGTTGTGTCTTTTGAAGTTATTAGTCTATGTAACTCTTATTATGATTTTTTTTAGGGAAAGATTGGTATATCATTTCATTGATAATAATATAGTCAGTACAATTGGGCACATCAATGTAAACCATGAGACTAACTAATAACGTGGTTTCGCCTGCAAGAACATGAGATGCCATCTTTGCTTGTTGCCGACTAAACTCCACCCTAGAGTTTGTAAAATGTGAAAAAATAGGTTCCGACATGCTGTAATGATGCAGCCAAACTCTGTAACATTATTTCGAGAATAGTTGAAAGCATCATTTGTTACCTTTGAGTCAGTCACAAAATCCACATTATCGAACTGCATATCTGACAACCATTGTAGTGCATGGAACAATCCCAGAGTTTCACCCGCATCAATTGAGTACTTTGTTAGAAAACTCACGGTTTGGGCAAGCACATAAGTATCGTCTTCATTACGTAACCAAATTTTGATGCCGGAGAGATTCTATAATGATGAGAAGGTGGCATCGATATTACATTTGAATCTACCCGATTGCGTCTTATGCCACTTGCTTGTATCTGTTGTTATTTGAATCTCGTGCTGACCTAAAACCAAACCTTGTGGTACATGGAAATTACTCGAAGGAACTTGCACTGCCACCCAACCGTCCATGAGTTGTCATGCTCGATCAAGAACGTGAACACAAAGTCCATTTTCGTTTTGCCGGAGTTTGAGATTACAGTGTTTCTACAGGCTCCAAAGTATGGCCGCGAATCTTTGTTGAAACGATATGTTATGCAATTCATATTATACGCAGTTTATAATATTCTATTGAAATTTTGATCTTTTTGCTGTTCTTTTCTCTTTTGTTAAGAATGAAAACCATCCAAAAGGTTGCAAATAATACGGTTGTTTTAGATCTCAAATATCTTCAGAGTCAAATTTATTATACTTTTAATTTAATTAAAACTATCAATTTTCTTAGTATTAATTTTTTAGTCCACATAGTATATATTTCACTCACTAACTTTTACTCACAAATTTTTCTTAGTTTTTTTTCTTCTAAAGATAACTTTTCTGTAAGTTGTGATTAATATATTCAATGACTAAATTCCTCTCAAAAAAAAAATATTCAACGACTAAATTATACATAACAAAGTACTATAAACCTAATATCATAGTCAAACCTTGGGTTGGGTGTTATATATGGGTACGTACCACACATTGGACGTGGCGATGTAGTTGCCACTTTTTGTAAACGAGATGTATACATGGTAAAACTATAGCAAACGTAAAGAGATAATGGCCATAGATATTAAGCCATTAAGGTGTGGAGGGAAAGGAGACTTCAGATTTTGAAGTAACTAAGGAAGCATCAAAACTTTACTTCAGGATACAAAAGTACACCAACACTGTCATCATGCTTCATTTTTGCACGAGTTGCATGAGGTGAGTAAAGATCAACGTAGAGGCTATAGCACCTTTTGCGTCGCAGCCAAGCCAAAGGCACCAAAGCGTAGAGAAGCATTTCATTATCCTTATATGGAGAAAAAAACAAGATAATCCACTTATTTAGTCTCCTAATTTTTAAAAGAGTAATGATATTTGTACCACAATTGTATGCCAATTTTTTAACAACGCTCTCTACTCTCTTTTATACTCCTATTATTTTCTTATTCTATTGAAAAATGATTTGAATAATTATTTTGTGACGACTTTCTCTTTCAAACTAACATTGTGTTTTTTTTTGTTTTTTTTTTTTTTTTTTTAGTTTTTGGGTCAAGTAGCCTAGAGCTCACACATTTTAAATGTGAGAAATGGGGTGTCCTGATTTCGAACCTCAGCCTCTGCATAAAATATGTAATATCCCTACTAACTGAGCCAAGTTCACGGGGGATTAATTTATCTTTCTATTGCTTTAGTTTTTGTGTTAATATGTATATTTCTTTGTATATTTTGGTTCTTCCACAAGTTGGCACAACAAATGATTGTTCAAATAACATTCCTCTATTCTATCTCTTCCATTTTTCTCTTTCTATTGTTTTTGAGAAATAAAAATAGACAAAAAGAAAATTGTCACAAAAAATGTCACAAATGGTTGTACAAATATCACAACTCTTTTCAAAATGTTTGACATTTTTCTTCATCCATGTGATAACTTAAATTCAGTCTATGACAAATAAGACGTTCATGTGACGACTTAGCATATGTTTGATTTAGCGGCGGCTTTAACCATTTCCATGGTGGGTTTTCACGTTTTTGTAGAAACTAGATATTTGAACATCTCATTTCACGATGAAAATACAACAATACTTAACAAGGCATTCAAAACTATTTTATTCTCTCTTTCACTTATACATTTTTTTTAGGCTTAAATAGGTCTTTCGTCCCAACAAATATAGGTCATTTGAATTTTCGTCACTGAAGTTACTAATCCTTCCAATCCGCCACTACAAAATTTAATCATTTAACTTTTGGTCATAATTAGGTTTTTTTTTGCTGAGGTGGGTTGTCATTAGCGACGTGGTACCCATGTGGCAAGTGATGATTGAGCGAGGTGGTTGGCTTAAATAGGTATTTCGTCCCTGCAAATATAAGTCATCTGAATTTCCGTCCCTGAAGTTACTAATCATACGTAATTATGACCATTTTTCAAATGATTAATATTTGCAATGGCAAAATGGAAGGATTAGTAAGTTCAGGGACGAAAATTTAAATGACCTATATTTACAGAGACGAAAAACCTATTTAAGCCTTTTTTTAATAAGTGTGAAATGAACAAAAAACTTGTTTATACCGGAACGAAAGGAGTAGTTAGAGCAACTCCATCACTTTATTCTTCAAAGGCAAGAACATCATTTGTTTTGTTTTTAGCATTGGAGATCTTTTATGTGGCAACCAGGGTGGAGAACGGTTCTGCAGTAAGAACAAGTTTCAGCTTTGCTTTTTCTGACACTTATAAACAATATAGCACAACATACAATTTAAGAAGTAAATACAAGGCCCACTTAAAACAAAACAAGAACATTAGGTTGTTTTTTCCATTGGAGTAAAAATGGAGAAGTGATCTTAAATCCCAAGAAAATTGCTTTTTTGACATACAAACCTTTTTAATGACACATGTAATTTACTAAAAAGCCCTCAGCGACAGTTAACTACAGTTAGACAAACCGACAACAGTTAACTGCCGCTGGTGCCACCAGCGGTAGTTAACTCATGTTGAATCACTATCACACAACAAAATAGTTACTTTACTTTTGCCAATGAATCCATCACCACTCTTGCTATTATTTCTTATCTACTGCTCAGTATAACAACCCAACCTCTATCCAAAATCAAATTTTTCACACAAACCCTTAATGGACAGTAAGGTGGATGGATTAAAGAAAGGATAAGAAGAACATCAATGGAGAGAGAAAAGAGAATCATGGTTTCTTGTTGGTGTCTAATTAATCTCTTGGGTGGAACCGATTAAGATTCAATTCTAAAATCGATATAATGAAGAAGGATAATCCAATTCTAAAATTCATAGTTTCTTCTTGGTGTTTAATTAATCTCTTGGGTGGAATATTGGCACAAAGAAACAAGAAAGTATGAGTTGTAATTGGTGTTGGCAGTAATGGAACGGTTACGAAAATAAGATTGAGCTGCATAAATCCCATTGAGGTTGGAAAAGTAACGATTTTTGCTGTGTAATAGTGATCCAGCGGTAGTTAACTGCCGCTGGTGCCACCAGCGGCAGTTAACTACTGCCGGTTTGCCCAATGGTAGTTAACTACCGTTGAGGGCTTTTTAGTAACTTACATGTGTCATTAGGAAGGTTTGTATGTCAGAAAAGCAATTTTCAAATCCCAATTGGCAACTATGGACCTAAAAAAAATGAGTGAAGAATATAATTTTGGTTGAAAATTGCTTTTCTGACTTCAAAAACGTCATATTGACACATGGAAATTCCTTAAAAGCCCCCCAGCGGTAGTTAACTACCGTTTGCCAAACCGGCAGCAGTAAACTGCCGCTATCTTCAGCTGTAGTTAACTGCTGCTGATTCTGCGTTTTAACAAGAACAGAAGCATCATTACTCAAGTCTTTCTTTCAAATTTCTCCAAATCTCAATTGCACGAATTTGAGCCAAATTTCTTCAATTAATTCACAAGTAATTTCTTTTCTTCCTATTTACATGCAATGTAGTTTGTTTAGGGTGTTAGTTATTATAATTTTGAGCAAAATGTTAGTTTTAGGTTAGGTTAGAAAATTGCAAATTATGCATGATTTAGATGCTTTGATGGATTGTTTATGCTGGAATTGATGTTTAGAGTAAGTGTAGGTACAATGTAGTTGTTTAGATGTTCAAATAACACTAATTGTGCTCCTAATTTAGAATGCACATAAGGTGTTTGATGAAATGTCTAAGTGAGATATTCTAACTTTTTTTGTGCTATTTTTGTGCAATTGGTTAAACTTTATAATGTATATATCAGTGTTAATTAAATGCAATTCCTATTTCGTTTGATCTCCACTTATTGTAGGTGCCAACTCTCTTGCTAAAATAGTTAGTAATTAGTTAGTAATATATGTAAATATGGACTCCACTTGTAGACTCCATTTAATCTTAATCTTAGACTCCATTTAAAAAAGTTAGTAATATATATGGTCTCCATTTAATATATGTAAATATGTTCCATGTCTTAGGTTGTTTACCGTTAAAGTATATAGTTCCTTTGAAATGCCTAAATACATTGTACATTGTCTTAGATTCTATGTTTGGATTTGTACAAATATGGCTAGGGAGGAGGATGCGCGGGAGGTAGGGTGCGCAAAGGTAAACCTGCTATGACAAATAACGCTTGAAAGGAGATGGAGGTTGAAAACCCGTATGTTCCAAAAGCCCGAAGACGTAGGGACTTGAGAATAGGTGGAGAAGAGGGGTTGGATTCACAGTCACAAATGGATTACTCCTCCTAGGTGGTTGATCCGACACAGGCGCATCATTATGCCGGGTATGCGGATGAGGGATTTCAGGGATATGATCGGATGGAGGAGGCAGAGGATAAGGAGGTGGCAGAGGATAAGGAGGTGGCAGATGATGATGAGGTGTCAGAGGATGTTGAGGCATATTATCTTGCGGCAGATGATATTGTGCCTGAGCCCGAGACTTAGCGGCGACGTCGGCGTGTTCCGTTGATACCGTCCTGCCCTGTTCTAGGGCCTCCCTTTCCTGGAGGTCCTGAGATCACGTCATTGATGTCCGACTACGCGAGGCATGTGACGATTCCTCTTTGGGTGAACCATCATAATGTAAGTGTTTAAATTCTTTATAATTCTTTAAATGCTTTAATGTGATTAAAATTTGTAGCGTATAAAATTATTTAAATGACGCTTGCGTAAGTGTTTTAATTCATAAAAGAATGTAGCGTAAGTATTATAATTCTTTAAAGAATGTAGCGTAAGTGTTTTAATTCTTTAAAGAATCTAGCGTAAGTGTTTTAATTCTTAAAAGAATGTAACGTAAGTGTTTTAATTCTTTAAAGAATGTAGCGTAGGTGTTATAATTCTTTAAAGAATGTAGCGTAAGTGTTATAATTCTATAAAGAATGTAGTGTAAGTGTTTTAATTCTTTATAGAATGTAGCGTAAGTATTATAATTCTTTAAAGAATGTAGCGTAAGTGTTTTAATTCTTTAAATTCTTAAAAATTTGTAGTGACAGTGTCTTAATTCATTTGATTTACAGATGTGGCATGATGGGGCGTATAAGTGTATAAATGCTGGGGAAAAAGTGAGAGAACTTGATATACCAGTGAATGGATTGAGGTGGTTTTGGGATCATGTGGAGGCGTCTGGCCTACATGGTTTGATATACATCGGGTATTCTAGTGTGACTCATGCTATGATACGTGCTCTACGCGATAGGTGGCACACGGAGACCAGTAGTTTTCATCTACCTGTGGGGAGATGACGATCACTTTGGTCGATGTGTATAATCTCCTCCACATTCCTATTCAGGGCCACATGCTGGACCATGACGCGACAATGGATCAGGACCGTGGGCTTGATTTGATGATTAGGTTGTTGGGCATGTCAAAAGTTGATGCTTGTGCTGAGGCAAGGACTGAGTCTGCTGGTCATATCAGTTATCCCACACTTAAGCAGCTTTATGAAGCCCACCTGACAGAGGCTAGACGGCTGGAGGCCCCACAGACGAGGGAGGAGATGCATGAGAGAGGCAGGAGGAGGTAGTGGTGTGTGAGGAGTTTTCTTCTATATATCGTCGGTAGTGCGTTGTTCACTAACAAAACGAACAGACACATCAACTTGATATATCTTGATTGTATGGCGGACTTGCAGGCGATTGGGAAGTGGTTATGGGAAGTGATGACCTTAACTTACCTGTACGATTATCTGGATGATTCTGTTCTTCTAAATAACAGAACAATGGCTGGTTGTACGACCCTTCTTATGGTAATATTTTAATATTTATCTTCATTTATTTATGAATTCATTTTATAATTTTTTTATCAACATTTTAGATTTTTTTTCCTAAGTTCGACTACATTTATTTAGGATGTTATTTAAATATTTTTGTGAAGTTTTTATAATGTATTATATTTATTTAATATATAACTCGAATATTCATTTTTGTGTATTATTTTTTTGTTGCAGGGATGAATTTTGAAGCATTTGTCAGGTCCGTACCTAAGGAAGAAAAACAAGAGCTGGAAGTCGTAGAGACCATGTGCAGGGAGATGGCTTACTTGCAGAGGGCATACAGATGTGCAACATTACTGCTTACGGCTGGATCGCTTAGAGGTGGATGATGTGAGGTTTTGTACTTATGGTGATCACAGAGAAGTGTGTCCTTTTCAGCTTCTGTGCACTTACTCGGGATGGCTGATGTGCGGGAAGGATAGGGTGTACCGTCATTTACCTGAGCGGGTAAAGAGGCAGTTTGAGTTTGTACATGACGTTCCCAGACATCCGTCATCTGTCGCTTAGATGCCTACGCAGTTGCTGACCACTGTGTTGCTAGACGCTCAGGCGTGGTTCTACCCTGATTGGGTACATAGGTGTCAGAGACCATGACATCATGACGCTGGCTACATGGTTTGGTATGCCAAAGTCTCTCACCCTCGTATTCTCCCACTTGATGAAGGATCTCCTCCCAGACCGGTGAACTTGGAGTAGATCATAGAGGAGGAGCATGCCAGAGAGCTGCCTGACACATTGACGATCATCAGGGATGTGGTGCAGATAGCTGATAATGATGTGGCCAGGAGCGACGAGATGAACAGAGAGGAGCTGCTGCAGGAGATGATATGGATTGACAGTATTGGTCGCCCTGCCCTTACGTATCAGATTGCCAGGCAGTGCAGGGGGCAGAGGCATCGTAGACAGCATGGCTGATTATCATTAGGCTTTTTTTATGTACTTTTTGACTATGATAATGGTGATGTATTATTATGACATGTTTCATACATTTTCGTATTTCTATGACATTTTCGTATGTACCTTTTATATTATTTCTTGCGTTTTAATTTTATCCTGTTAAATATTATTTCGTATATTTTATATTCATGAATTAACAATTGAGATGAAATTTTTTGTTTAACATGTTAATGATTAAAATTTTGGATGAATTTGTTTAAGTATGAAAGAATTTGGTTATGAAAAAATTTGCAAATGAAAAGTGAAAGTGAGTGAGTAATGAAAGAGTGGCCGGAAGTTGTGTTCTGACTTGAATATATTATGACACCAACGGCGGTTAACTGCTGCCGGTTAGCCCAACGATAGTCAACTACTGCTGAGGATTTTTGGGTAATTTTCTTGTGTCATTCTGAAGTTATCAATGTGAGAAAAACATTTTTCATTTTGGTTCTAGCATTGTAGATGCTCTTAAACACAACAAATAACTGAGATACAATTAATGTCCGTCTGTACGCTAGTCGGTCCGGATAAATATGAAAGTACACCTGTGGACAGCTAGCCCTAGGAAGTGTGGAGCTGAGCCGAGAGCAAGTTGGCGCGAAGGAATCATCTAGTTCCGAAAATAACGGTTGAGAGAGCAAAGCCACATACCCACTCTCAAATTCAAGCGTGGCGTGTTTCTTCCATTATATTCCCCAAATTGCCCTTCACTCTCGCTCTTAGGTTATCGTCTTCCTCGCTCAATCTCACTCTTTACTTCGTTTTCCTCTTTCCCCTCACCACCGCCCACAATTTCACCGGTAATTATTTATTTCTCTATTTTTTTTTTAATATTTGTCTTTAGGGTTTCATTATTCCATTGTTAAATTTGATTTCATCATAATTTTTATTTGAAAACCTGTCAATGCGGTGAGTTTTGGTATGTTTCCAATGTTTTTCTTCGTATTGGGAGTGGGATTATTTTCGTTTAGTGTTAAATTAGTATGCAGTGTACAATTATTTTACACATGTATCTAATCGTACGTTGTCACGTCACGTCATTGACAACTCATGTGTTTCAGTATTGTTTTTTTTATTCGGAAGAGATGAAACAGTGTGGTTCGTATGACGATTTAAAAATTATAATTTGAATATTTGAATTGTATGGTGAAGTTGAGTGGAAAAACAAACTCCCAATGACAAGGGGTTTCTATAGGGGATAGCTTCATGCTTTAAATTGGATTTTCACACTTCAGTCTCAGCCATTGTGGAATTTATGCTCCAGCATTGCGTGGTTTTAGTGATTATGAGTTGCGTTGTAGTTATATTATATTATGGTTAAATTTATGGCTTAATTGCAGTTTTAGCCCCTTAACTTTTTCAAAGTTGCGATTTTGGCCCCCTAAGAAAAAAAACTACAAAACAACCCCCTAAGTTTTGCACCTGTGGCAGTTTTGGCCCCCAAGGCTGATATTGACTCGGTCTACGCTGACGTGGCACCCTAAGTGAGGTGCCACGTGTTATTTTTTTAATTTATTTTTGGCCTTGGGGGGCCAAAACTGCTACAGTTGCAAAACTTAGGGGGCTGATTTGTAGTTTTTTTTCTTAGGGGGCCAAAATCGCAACTTTGGGAAAGTTAGGGGGCTAAAATTGCAATTAAGCCTAAATTTATCTATTAGCGATGTTGATTTCTTCTGGTTAACTTTCTCTGCATACTTCTGCTCATGTTTGTTATTTCAATATGACATGTGGGTATTGCGGGAACTTGCAAAGTCTCTTTGTAAGAACAACAATGTCAATAAGACAACAATAGCCAAGTCCAATTTTCTGTAGAACAAAACTATAGTTGAATCACTTGATATGCTTCTCATACCAACTTTTTTACAGTAACTTTTTTTCCTTTGGTGTGTATTTTGAACTTTTTAATTAGCTCATTGTTTAAATTTTGTGAATCTTGAGTTCCAAGTTCGGTGCAGTTTGCTTTAGAATGGAATCACATTTTATGTTTGATTCACAAAATAAGTATGGAAAGCAAATATGTCATCATAAATATAGCTAATGAAGATAAATAAGGTATAACATAGTGTTACAAACTTTAATCATCATGGTCACAATTTTCCATTAAACAGTTCTTATTCTGTAGAGTGGAGGTAAGAATGGAATGAAAACTTTGCACCAAACATGGTCTACATTGTTATTCCTTAACCTTGGCCTCTATGGTGAATTGGTTTTGTTGAAACATAGAATTGGCTAAGTTGAATCCTTTCATAGGAAGTAACTTACTAAATGAAATTGCATATATTTTTAGAGATCTTGTTTGGACATATCGAGCCATGGGCTTGAAAATCATCTTGTAATTGAATCTCCATGCTTTTGGTGCTTGTTAGGTTGCTTACCGATGAAAGCTGTTCATTAATAGTGAACAGCCTGGTGTTTTTCTTCATACTTGCGTAGTGTTCTGCTCAATAATATTTCACCTGATATGCCAATGGCTGCTAATCATAGAAGAAAGCAATTAAATGGTGCAAGCCTGGTTAGTTATGGTTCTCCAGATCAATATAGGACTAAAAGAAAGAATTTTGGATCACCAGTGCAAAGTGATTTAAACATGAAATCTCACATTTCTGTTGAATGGGATGCTAATCACCAAAGGGTTGTTGCCAAGTGGGAACAGATTGGCATCAGTTGGAGACAAACGAGACCATTTGCCAGATTTGATCACAGTGGACATGAAGTCTTGGCAGATGTGCTTGCCATGCCTGAAGAAATTTTTGGTCTGGATAATTTAAGTGAAGTGCTTTCCTATGAGGTAACAATCATGTTGTGTTATTTTGAACTATTAGCAGCTAAAAATATACAGTTTTTGTCCAAGAGTATTTCTAAATTGTCTATTGTGAAACTTTTGGTAGGTTTGGAACACACAGCTTTCGGACGATGAGAGAAGTTTTCTTAAGCAGTTTCTTCCTGGTGACTTAGAGCCAAATCAAGTTGTCCAGGAATTACTTTCTGGAGATGAATTTCACTTTGGAAACCCTTTCTTACAATGGTAAGATGTCTTTCTTTATATTTTCTCTGTATAGACACTGTCTGCTGTATTTTGCATGCGCGGTTGATCTAATTGCATAGTCCATGCATGCATAAAGAAATAGATGTGATCATTTCTTCGAGAGAATGACTGATGAAGACTATTATTTGTTTATATAATGTGATAACTGGATTTACTATCTTTCTGGGTTGACTTAACCAGATACGCCAACTGGTTAAAGGCTTGGATTTTGTGAAATTTTATCTAGGTTTAATCATATACTTTAATATTTATTATTGGTCCGGATCTTTTTGGCCAACGGTTTGTGTTACCTTTTTTTCTCAGTTTTCTTAATGTTTTTGTTTCTTTTTATTTTCTAGGTCAGATTTATGTCCCCCCAGGGTTTTTTGCTTCTTCTTTTTATTAATAACATTTGTTTGTGGTTTGTCAGTTTGAGTTAGTAGCACCACTGGGTTTTACTTAAAAAAATGTAGTATTTTTAGTTTTTTTGTATTTTCAAAATTTTGTAACTTTAGGGGACTTAATTTTCTTTTGATTGTATTTACTTTTCCTTCTTCATAGGTATATATAGCTTATATTTGGGTTAAATATGTTTTTGGTTGCTGTAAATTTGCGAATTATTGTTTTGGTCCCTATAATGTTTTTTTTTTAATATTTATCATTCCAAAATGTCATATAACTATTTTTTTGTACTTATTGTCATGTGAAATATGTTAATTGCTTTTGTGTTTTTATGGAAAGTCACGCGGTCATCATAGGTGACACCTAATAATGTCCATTGTGCCTTGTTAGCATGTGACTCCACTAAATTTTTTCCATGAGCTCTAAAATGAATGTTAGGTAGTGAAAAACAATATTTCAGATTTTAGAAGGATGAAAACTATAGGGAAAACTTAACCAAGACTAAAACCAAATTTTGCCTATTTTACAAGAACCAAAAACAGTAATTTACTGATTTCAGATTTTGGAGGCATGAAAATCAAATGAAATGTTTTACAAGGATCCAAACCAAAATTATCTCATTTTCTATGGACTAAACGCATAGTTAACCTTTATATTTTTTGTTTTGTTTTTATGATCATTTCTGAGTTGTACATCAACAATGCTGTTACACATGGTTCCAGCTCTAGAGTTAATTCATTGAACTATACATATTCTCAACTCTAGGTATCCAACTTGGCTAGACTGACATTGATTTTCATAGAATGAGTCTACTACGTAATGGCTATTTTCCCTTAGACATGCCTAAAATGACAGTGGTTCTGTATTTTTAGATTTACCCAAATGCAACACTTTGGTCTCGTTTTGTTTTGTCACCATCCTATTCTCAATATTCAATAAAATTGTCCATTTCCTTCAATTGTTTCTATCAATTTCTCAATTCTCTTCAGTGGGTACCCAATGTTATGGCATATCATCTTTCAATTGTATAAAATTCCTGTAATCTCAGCAAATTAATGATACAAAATGAAAAAAGAACTTAAGTTTGGGGGTCATTCATTTAAATATTCACTTTTTTTTAGACTTTAGAGCCACAAATAAATGGTAATATGTATTTGCAGGGGTGCTTCACTTTGTTCGGGCGATCTTCATCCAGATATGATTGTTTACCATGAGAAACATCTAAAATCTGATCGAAGAGCATACTTCTCACAATTACGTAAATATCATAAGGAGTAAGTCATGCACAATTATTTTACCGTGGATTCGGATCTTGCTTCTTTTGGCATGGTACTTAATATGTTGTCATTTTTCATTTGGCAGTATGATTGGATTTCTAATTAAGCTGAAGGAGAGGTCGGAGACCTGCAAAAATCCAGAAAAGGAAATTCTACCAAAGATTCTGAGGTTTGACATTTGGAAAACTGACTATATATTGAGCAGGTTTATTCCATAATTTTATGACAAGGACGTGTGCTTTACCTGTGCTTTCAATACTTACGTCCTTACATGGATGGTTTTCCATGATTGAAAGAAATAATCTGGGGTGTCGCATTGTTTCAAATCTGAGATGATAAGCACCTGAAAATCTATTCAAGATGTATCTGAGGAAATAGAAACAACCACTCTAGTTTTTGTTTAGCTAATGCCTACATTGGTAGATAAAAGGGCGTGTAGTGTGCATTTACCTACTTAGTATCTGTATTGTTTTTTTAAATAATAAGCTTTTTGCTTTGTGCAGGTCAAAGAATGATATAAAGAAAAGAAAACGGTCAAACTTGGATGAATTCAGAGATGATGATCATGATGGGAATGTTACAGTGACATCCGAGTCATATTCCTGGGATGAAGAGGAGAAGGCATACGGTGACATCCAAATTTCCTCAATGGGACAAGGCAATGAGCTTCAAAGAAGGTATTTATCGCTGCTGCACTTGATACTGGGCGGCTTTAGTGAAGGTTGCTTCAGATATTTGGTTGCTATGTTATGTTATGGCACCTCTTAGATAAAAAATTTGACCACTTTTATCTATCAAAAATATTTTTTGATTACTAAATGAGTATCTATAACGAGTAGGTACATGGCATATGCTGTATCAAGGAGGGAGTAATTAATTCCTGAGGTCATCTGATGCAAAATTGATAGAAATCTGGTATTTTATATGAAAGTGTATGGAAAAATTCACCAGTACTAAACAGAATACACGCAGTAGTTTTGGGGGTATGCACACCTCCCTGCCTAAAGACCCAATTCCCCTTAAATACTTAGATAGCTCTCCCTCATCCTCTCATATTAACAGGCAACATGCCTTATTTCTTCTGACTATGTCAACTCAACTAACCTAACAAACTAGGCAACTACCTCACTTCTGACACAGAATGTTTTTTTAATCTTCAAATATTTTTATTTCTTATATTGGTATTTTGATTTGCTGGCACTATACATCTTCTACCGGATGGATGTCTTGCTTACCTGTGGTCTGGCTTTTCATTCGTTTATATGTATATCAGCTTTAATTGTTTCAATGCTTAACTCTGTTTATAACAAAATGATGTTTGACAGGGTGCTTGGCGAAGACTTCAATGAAGGTAAACCAAGAAATATGATGGCTTCAGCTTTTATGCTTAATGTGGGAGGAAGACCCAAGAAAGGAGGCAAACTACACAAGGAGAATATTCATGCTAATGACGGTGACCAATATATGTCATATATCAAGGTGAGACAATCCCCCTTGAATCTCTGAACAATACTGAATTGGTAGGGGTAAACATCTTTTTATTTGGGTTAGTTATGCCATTAGTGCTACTAAGTAATTAGAGGGACAATAAAGTTTGTTCTATGTTATGTGAAACAATCATTTTTTGTCACATCTGTTAAATTTTTAAACTTAAACTAACATATTGAAAATGAACAAGTTTTTTTAAAACTGCTATGTTCTTGTTTTATCTTAATTCTCCTTATCTGGTAGATATTTAAATTTGATTTATGTTAATTCTGTTCATTGTAGTTTACAAAAAATACTATTTTGTGGTTTTCCTTCTTTTATGATGAGACAACAAAGCAAACATTTGCATTTTTTACTGCAGAATTATTAGCATCTCTAAGGCATTTGCTGATTATTTCCCATGTTTCAGATTACCAAGACGCAGCACGAACTTGTTAAGAGTTTGAAGGTATCATCTAAAAGCATCCCGGCTAGCACTCTTAACTGTGTTTTGGGTGACCTTGATAACTTTCATGTGCAACCGTACAAATTATTTATCAAAGAAGAACAGAAGAACTTGCATAGGCATTGGTTAGTAATGTTGAGGGCTACCTCTGTCGAATTGTTATTGTATGGTACAGTACATTTTGTTTACCATTATTGCTTTGCTTACTAGAAATTTAATTTCTATAGGTTACAATTGGTGAAAAAACATCTCCCTGCATCATATGCAAACTGGACAGAGAGACTGATACAGAAACATGCAATGATAAATTCTTTGTTGCTTGAGATGAAAGATAAATCAAATGTACTCGTAGAGGTTTGTCCTTTTCTGAAGATCCATTAAAATTTCCTAGCAGAGAGCTTGCATACATGTATCACTATATCCATTTCTTGAATTTGACAAGATACTTAGGTTTACCTCGCCTCTTGTAGCATAATAGTGGCCATTATTCTTAACGGTTTTTGTTAAAACCTTTTCCGTTAATTTGCCATACAGGATGAGGATATTTTGAGCACAGGAGTCCAGGCCCAGGACGAGGAGCATGGTGGTGTTAATAACCAGTCTAGCTTGGAAGATGAAGATTCTATTGTTAGCGTCCCAGAGAACCCGTCCCTCCATAATTCTTATCACAACAGCGACGACGAGCTCCACCGCTTGGATATAGATTTGGTAAAAGATGTTTTATCAAAAGGAGACAATGCTTCGCATAACAAAACTGGAGATTCAACGATTATGAAATGTCAGGATGATCCCATTGGTGAAGGAGCTCCTTTCTCATCCGATGAAGATTCTATTGTTAGATTCCAAGAGAACTCATCTCTCCACAATTCTTATCACAGCGGCGATGACGAGCTACAGCACTTGCATATAGATTTGGAGAAAAATATTTTATCAAAAGGAGGCGATTCTTCACAGTACACAATTGAACATTCAATGATTATGAACTCTCAGGATGATCCCATCAGTGATGGAGCTCCTTTCTCGTATAATGATACTGTTGATAGATTCCCAGCGAATTCGTCCGTTGGTAAATCTTATCAGAGCGATGATGAGGAGCTCCACCCCTTTCATATAGATTTGGAAAAAAATATTTTATCAAAAGGAGATGATGCTTCACAGAACAAAACTGAGCATTCAAGGACTATGAGCTCTCGGGATGACTCCATTGGAGAAGGATCGTCTGAGGGTCATGCCTGGCAAGCAGTTGAAATGTCGCACCCTTACTATGATTTAAGTATGACCCATGACTACACCGCCAATGGGCTATCGCTGGTAAATTCACAAATTAACCAAGATAGACAAACCCGAATGATTGGTCCAGAATCTAATTTACACCAAGAAGACATTGGTAAGGAGTTGTTACACAGGCAGTCAGATGATGGTCCCTTCAGTTCTTACCAAAGCCAGGATCAAATTGGCTTGATTCAGTCCCTCATCAAGTATAAAGGGATTGACTCCTATCATCATGAACAAAAAGGAGCTGGGTTAAATTTCCAGGCTTCAAACGATATTCCAATGGGGGATGGTCAATTTTCTAGTCATTTTAAGGAGTCTTTGCAAACATCTCTGACATTGGATCAAGGTCAGAGGCAAGCTGCTAATATTTTCATGCCAGAAAACGTATCAGGTAATATTTATTCTGACACAGGAAGTTACTTAATCCCCAGGCAAGATCCATTATCTGCAAGAAATATTACTGATTGGGCTGTTAGTGCGCCTCACATGGTAGCACCCTCTCAATCTCACAGTAATACCGATAATTTCATTGGTCAGTCTTGGTTCTCTTCAGACCAGCAAATTCAGGGTGCCTGGAATGGATCTGGCAATGGCAGTTTATCTAGTCAGAGTCTTGGCACCGGTGGAAACTCCAATCATAACAACTTATTTAGTGTTTTACCTCAATGTAACCAATTACATTCAGGTAGCCCTTATGACTCAATCAGACACACTGGCCAGTTACTTTCCCCCAGAACTTATGGAGTAGTAGATGCAGGTACACATAGGATCAATGCTGTTGTACCACCATCTTCTTATCCACTAGGTTATTTCAGTGGACGTGATGCACCTGGTGCTCTGGTGCCTGATGATATGACATGGATGAGCTTGCCTCCTCAAAATCCTACTTTAAATGATCAAATGGGATCATACTTGAGGTCATGGAATCGGTAAAATGTTTTGCCTTATTAGCATAGTTAGTTTTGTGACTGGAGCAAGGTCCACAAAAGGGATGAGATAGGTTTATGTAAATAACTATACCATGGTCAACTCAACACCATGTACATATCTAGATGTTAGATGTGTTGGAAAGAAAAAGCAGGGGTAAGCTTGAAAATTCAGGTTGATAGGGAAGTTAGATATTTCATTCTTAATTTTGATTTTTTTTCTTCATGTTTCTGGAGAGATTATTAATAATTTTCGAAGGTATCAAATGCTGAAAGCAGGTGCCCCTTTTTGAGCTATATTTTGTTGTTTTTTCATAATTTGTTTATATTGTTGAAACAAACTGGTCTTGCTGCATGTTATGAATCACCTCGAGCTTGACAAAACTCACTGATTCGAAACATGTACGGTATGGTTGTTAGAAACTCATGATAGGAATCAATGACGGTGTATGAACATTGTAAATTATTTTTAGGCAAAATGACTCTCAACGTCCCTTAACGAACGATTTCATCCTTTTATTTATTTTCATGTCATTTTTGTCATTTTGGTCCGTTTGCATATCAATTTTAGAGTATCAAATATAAAATTCATAAGAATGCATTGAATGAAAAACCATAAATTTGAACTCTTTAAGAGTTTATATTTGAAATAAAATCATGATTTGAAAATTAAAAATTCATATGCAAATTGACCAAAAGAATGAAAATGACGTGAAAAAAAGATAAACAACAAAAATGTTACTTAAAATTAAGTTAAGAGACGATGATTATGAGCCCTTGCCGGTTCATAAGCTTTGCTATTTATTAATTATATCATACTTTCTTTTTGAGGAAATTAGTTAATTATATCATATACTTATCTTTGTTCATATTGTTGAATAGAAACAAATGGTCTTCATTTATTAATTAGATAATACTTATTCAGGTATGGTTGTTAGAAACTCATGAAAGGAATCATGGCTGTATGAACATACTTGTAAAATTATTTTTATAACCTCTTTCGAACACTTGCCGGTTCATAAGCTTTAAGCTTTAATAAATTTTTCTTTTGAGGAATGTTTCATTTATTATTGATGTATATAATTTTTTGACAATTTTTTAATTATGTCATACTTACTAAGCTAATAAAATTTATCAAAAACCCATTTGTCCTCCTTGATAAAAGTTTCTCGCAATTATTGTCTATATGCTTAAAACAATTGTTCTCTAGTACTTTTTTTGTTGGGATGAGTTCTCTAAACTATTTGAAAAGCTATGTCTTTTTTATATTCCACCGTAATGCTTTATATACAAGCCAATAAATAACGGGGTATAATGGCTCATAAGTGATTCAATCATATGTAATGTTATGTAATCTGCAATAACTTATGGGGAAGATATTTGAGTTATTGGATTCCCCCTTCAAGAACCGGAGCTGGGGTCATTTGTCACGTCGGTTTCCTCACAACCACACATTGTATGAAAAATGATTAATTCTACCTCCGTTTCTAATTATAAGACCTTTTTGTGAAATTTTTTTGTCCTTTTTTATAAGACCCCTTTGCTATTTCCAACTACATTAATTATTTCTTTACATACATGCCCCTATTTGTTATACATTTTTTTTCTTCAATCAACAATAAATAACATATGGAAAACATAAACTAACTCTCTCTCTTAAGGATAAAATTGTAAAAACAATAGTGATTACAAACAACTTTAATACAAATATTCACTTTCTTAATTCCCGTGATTTTAGCAAAATGGTGTTATATATAGGAACGAAGGTAATATTCTTTTTGATCAAATGAAGGAAAGGATAAGAGTGTGAAAAGATCTTGTCTATTTTGTTCCGACAATAATAATTTTAGTAAATAAGGTTTTGACAATGTAAAAATGATAATTTAATCTTTTAAAGAATGAATGTTAGCAAGTTTAACTTCATAATTTTAAAAGTTCGATGCAGTATCCTTCAAAAAAAAGTTTGATGCAGTAAGATTTTTCAAAATAATATATAGTTCTTTAACTTTTTTTTATACTTTTTTTTAAGGAAGTGTCTTTGATGGAAGAATAAAACCGACTGGCGTTTCTTTAACTTAAGGCACTACTTGAATTCTTATCCAAACAGTCCCGGATATTTAGAGAAAGACACATTAAAAAAAAAATCTATTATATATACGAAATTTGGTGATTAAAATGCATTTTACTTATATTTCATTTCTTTATGCAAGTATTTGATAAAATACCATGGAAAGTAGTGTAAACTTTTTTATACTATCATGGAGTTTTTTTATATAGTTTACTCGAGTTGTTTAAACATTCAATTTTGAATTTGACTATAGTGAGTGGATGCATCATGCATATATATTTTTAGTTGACGACGAAAATAAAATAAAATAATTGAATTAATACTTTTAAAATAATCTTATTTTAAGGCAGGGATGTCTTTTGTAAAAAAAATGCAGGGTATTATCACGATTTTTTATTTGGTTTCTATTTTCACGAAATTTAAATATGTTTTTTTTTTACTTAAAATCTACAACCAAAAGAAAAAATCTACAATTTTTTTATTCATTGACCATATGGTTTTTAATTATATAAAAAATGTTGAAAGTGTACAACACATGCTTATTTAGTCCCTAAACTCCATTAAAGTCTGTCATATTAGTTTATAGAATAAAAGTCATCGTAGTCATTTGTCAAAAAAAAAAGAAGTCATCGTGGTCTTTAAATATCATTTTTTCTTTATTTATTCATAAACTTTGTAAATATAAAAAGTAGTCCATAAAATTTATGAATTCTCTCAATTTAGACTCTATCTTCTATAACTTAACTCCTTTTTCTCATTGTTTTTGTTTTGTTTATCTTTTTCGGGTTTGTAATTTGGATATTTTAAGTCTTCTTTAGCACTTTTTGTGCTGAATTACTTTTTTGTAGTGGTAATATATCATTTTAGTTTTTTTCCAAAAAAATACAAATATTAAATTGTTATATTTTGTATGGATCACTTAATATATTTACATAATTCGTGGACTAAATTTAAGATAAGGTGATACTTCAAAGACTAAATCTATAGTTTAGTTTAGTTTCTAACATATGATTAACACCGACTAAATTGACAAATTTTATATAATTTATAAACTTATTTCTTATATTTCTTATATTTGTATATTTTAAGAATTAAATTGAAAAAAGCGGTAGTTTTAGTTTAGGTAATAAATTGAAAATTTATTAAATACCATAATTAAAACACACCTCTCATGTTCAAAAAAAAAATTACTCTATTAATTTGAAGGTCAGCTCCATAAATAAAATTTGATAAAGAATTGTTTTACAAAAATAATAAAAGTCACATTCTTTCAAAACAATTTTTTTAAAATTTATTAACCATTCGAAGTTAATTTTTAAGATTATTATAATCACAGATTAACCATGTCATGAAACTCTAATGACAAGTTAAAACCAGATTGAATAAATCCAAATTAAGACAACTCAGAAGTTAACTCCCCTGAAACTCACCGTTGCAAAGTGATGATGATGAACAACAATCACTTCACAATCTGAAACTGAAATCTCCAACCTGCGAAGAAACCAAAGTTGCATTCAAAATCACATTCTGTATGACCCACTTTCACCTTTCATCTCTTTTTCTCATAAACCTCTCTGTTTCTTACACCCTTTATCCATTTACCTCATAAAAACGCTTCCTTTACGTTTTTTTTCCTTCAAGTTTTGATTTTTTTAACACTGTTGCTCAAACTGTTTAAAGGGTATGGCACAAGAATCACTAGCAATGGATCCGCACAAGAATGAAGTTATTCGTTTGGAGCGTGAATCTGTTATTCCAATTCTCAAACCTAGACTCATCATGACATTGGCAAATCTTATTGGTATAATTCTCTATATGCCCTTTGGAATTTCTCTCTATGTTGTGTTGAATTCATATTTGTAGAAGCATGTTTAGGGTATACTGTTTTGTAATTTTTGGTTGTTATTGTTGTTATAGTGATTAATGATTATTCTTCAATGAAAGTGCATTGTAGCATGCCTTTCTCTCACCTTTAAAAACAAATTTGTGATGAAGTTCATTGGAATTTCCTACCCTTTGTATGATTTAGTTTTTGCATGCTGTTATGGAGTTCAGTTTTTGATATAGGGTTTAATAAAAACAATGTTTGCGATTGTGATCTGGGTCGCAACATCGTGGTTTTGATGTCTGTACGACCATAGTTGAGGTTGCTTTAGCTGCATTTGACTGTAATTTTCTGCAGTATCTAGGATAGCAATACAACTGTGACCATTACGCGACCGCAATTTAAAACCTTATTTATCAACAGTTTGTACACCTGTAAGGATTTAGCCCTTTGCAATTGTTGAATGCATACAAATATTAACAATTGGATGAAATAACACTTTGTATTGAATTCACTAAATAAGAGGAATTGATTGAATACAATGGAAAATGACAACTTAAGGAACTTGTAGAAAGATAGAAGAAGACTAAGTTCAAAGACGTAAGTTATTACTTGCAAGGAGAGTACCAAAGGGAGAGAGGAGAGACTTCATCAATTTTCTTCATACCCCGACTCTCAGTGATCATCATTTCTCTATTTATGCACAATCCAAGCTTCCTTGATTTTAGGATCACTAGCTACATGTCCATTTGCCTCAACCAATAATATTATGCCAAGCGTATTTCCCTCATATGCTATTTTGAATCATAACTTCTTGAATTCATTGTTGTTATTCTATTGTGGCTTGAGTTGTTTCTGTATGTTATGCAGAGCATAGCTCCGACCGAGCTGAGTTTTTGAAGCTCTCCAAAAGGGTAGAGTACACAATTCGAGCTTGGTACCTTCTACAATTTGAGGACTTGATGGTATTATTCAGTGCTTGATCTTTTTTTATTTCTATCTTATATATAACTTGGTCTTGTGGAGAGACTGATTCCTTTATGCCTTCAGCAACTCTACTCCCTCTTTGATCCTGTAACTGGGGCACAAAAGTTAGAACAGCAGAACCTGGCTCCTGAAGAAATTGATGTGCTTGAACAGAATTTCTTGACATACCTATTTCAGGTACTATCTCAAGTTGATGCATTGTGAATGTACAATTTTTTTGGTGGCATCTTGTTAATATAATATAGACTTGAAAACTTATCACAAGTTACAGTATTAATATGAAGGAGTAATATGTTAGGAAGTCGTGGAAAATTGAGAGAAGACGAGAGTCTTTGCTAAAGATGGTTTTGGATATTCTAGTGACAACTAAATTCATAGTTACACTGTACTATATAGAGCAGAAACACACCTAACTGCCTTTATAACTTTGTTTACTAACAATGCTAACATAAACTAAACAAAGTAGAAGCTTCGAGAAACTGCACGTATACTATACCACGCGCTTTTGGTGTTGTCTGTATGTTGGACATGTAACTCTGTGATGCATACGACAAGTAATGAAAAGTGTGGTTAGTAGACGAAATTCACTACCTCCTTCAGTATGATTGTAACTGAAAAGAAAGAGAAATCGAGGAAGAATAGTGAGGATTCTATATTCTGATTCTGTAATGGAAAACTTGGTCAATGATTACAACGGAATGAGTATTTGTAGGGAGAATGTATCCTGACTGATTTCGACTCAGTTAGTTACATTGTACAATCTGCAAATTGAGGCACACTGAGGCGGATTTAAATTACAAGACTGGCTCAATAAATTCAATATAAAATCATTGAGGTGGATTGAAATAAAGTATCATTTACACAAATCTTGCAGGTAATGGAAAAGAGCAACTTCAAGATAGTGACTGCAGATGAGATTGAGGTTGCACATTCGGGCCAGTATCTTTTAAATCTTCCCATTTCTGTTGATGAATCTAAGGTTTGTGCATATTATATGTTCCTTTAATGCCATTGTTATTTGGAATGCTTGATTTTGTTGCAAACAGTTGCTGATTTCTGTTTTATTTGGTTAATGAAGCTTGACAAGACACTTCTGAAGAAATATTTTGCAGAGCATCATCATGATAACCTTCCAGATTTCTCTGATAAGGTATGGCTGTGAATCTAGTGTAGTAGCTCTTACCCAATTATGATTATTTCAATTCTTTATACTAATTGAATCACTAAATATGTAATTCTTCGATCAGATAAAAAAATAGTTTTGTTCTTCAAACTTAAGTCCGTATTGTGAAACGGAAAACTAATACATCCTATTATTTTAGTATGTTATCTTTCGGCGTGGCATTGGGGTTGATCGAACAACTGATTACTTTATCATGGAGAAACTGGACATGCTCATTGGACGATTTTGGGCCTATTTGTTAAGAATAACTAGGTGAGCAAACTCCTAAACTGGAATGTTGCTGTTATGGTCGATGCTAATGAATAATCTGTTATGAGAAGTTGGTATATTGATTATTATATCATTTTGTCTCCATAAAACCTTTTAAAAGTTCAATGTTAAAATAATTTCATGTTTGCATTAATCAAAGTAAATATCACCAGCTTCATCTTGAGCCTCCTTTTTTCTATTTCTAGAAACCTTTTTAAGGCTGTGATTCTTACAGGTTGGAAAAGATTTTTTCAAGAAAGTCAAAGAATATTAAGAAGGATTCAGATGGCAATGAAATGATCCGTGATGCAACTGGGGATGACTTTATTGTGGAACGGATACGTCTTGAAAATATACAACTAAGGTCTTGAAGATATATTTAGTAGATCTTCTGATTTTTTGTTTTAGCAGCAAATGGTTTTTATTTCTTACCAAAATGCTTTGCTTGGGTATCTAAGTTTCATAATTTTGAATGTGTGATGATGTGGTAACTCATAAGATTGTTTGCTGCAATTTCCAGCTCCCATAATTTACTTGGCAAGACCTTGATCCAAGAACCAACATTTGATAGGATAATTGTTGTCTACAGGTAGATCTTCTTTTTTCATTTCAAACCTATATCGAAAAATTTGAAATCTAAAACGGAAATTGTTTTTCAGGGGAGCCAGTACCAAATCTAAAGCAGAACGAGGAATATTTGTGAAGCATTTTAAGAACATTCCAATGGCTGATATGGAAATAGTTCTTGTGAGTTACATCATTTTTTGAACATTTAAAAAAAATCTATTTTTTATCACTTAATAACTTTTCCATCACAACCACAATGGATGACTTTGGTACAAAATTCTAACTTGACAGCCAGAAAAGAAAAACCCTGGATTAACTCCAATGGACTGGGTCAAGTTTCTTATATCAGCAGTTGTTGGACTGGTCAGTTTTTCAATTTAAATTCAATATTTTTATTTGTTTTCAATCCTGAACCAATGGATCAAATACTCTTTGCAGGTTGCTGTATTTAGTTCACTCGAAATGCCTTCGGCTGATTGGTGGGTCATATTTGCTGTTCTTTCCACAGTAGTTGGTTATATTGTCAAGACATATTTCACGTAAGTAATTTTATTTTATTTTGTTGAGGAAACACAAGTATGTTAATTGTTCCTGTTTATGGAAAAGTAGGCTTAAATATGTAAATGGTCCCTGTAAGTTCGCGAATTTTTGGTTTTGGTCCCTGTAAGTTTTTTTGTTCTAAAACAAACCCTATATTTTGATAACCTTTTGGAAAAGGTCCTTGCCGTCAGCTTCCGTCAACAAAAACGCTTTGGTGGCTAACGGAGGCCTACATGGCAGGTTCTGAGTTGGCAAACGTTGATGAAATGGCATTAGAGGGACTAAAACCAAAAACGAAAATTGACATAGGGATGAATTTAAAAAAAAGTAAACATCAAATTTTGAATTTTAAAAATCAAACTTTCCATCTTCTTCCTCTCACTATTCTTTGTTTCTTCTTCCTTCTTCCTCTGAAATTTTCCCCAATCTCCATTACCTTGCGCCCTTGAAGGAAAAACCCTTTTCCTCCAACAAGATAAAATATGATCAGATTTTAAAACTTATAAAGCTTCTCCATGCTGCAACAAAGTATAGTTATACACATCCTAAAAAGTATCATCACTTTTAAACTGTGTCATGTTATTAAAACCTTGATTATAACATTGCAAACAAGCCTTTTGGTTCCTGTTAAGCTGCTGAAATATTACAGTATACAAAGCTACAAAGCATGTACGCAACAAAGGCCAAGAACTCTTAATAAAGCAGCCAAATTTACAAATGCCTATGTTTAAAAAAGTCCTATATTAGATACAGTGCTTAGCTTCAATTTCTGCATAATTTACAAATGTTTATGTTTAAAAAAGTCCTATACTAGACACAATGCTTAGTTCCAACTTCTGCATAATTCTAGCCTTTTGTCCATATGCATTAGCCATGATAGATATCTCATGAATTGTGGCCAATTCATTCCGATGAAGGTGAGTTCCAATTCATGTCAATTCAATCCAGAATTCCAATTAATTTAATTGCAATCCATGCTAATTTATCAAATTCACATTCCAATTTATACATTGTTGTTTTGTGTGTCTCCTTATGTGTCCTCATCCTTCTCGAAGCCAACACATCTCGCATGAGCACCATCGCAGCTTGCCGCAACGGCGACACTACACATCGCCATATGTACCCTTCAAATTATTACTCTTCCAATTATTCATCGCCTGAGTACTATTCCAATTTATAACTACTAGCAGCCTGGGATGAAAACAAACATATTCAGCTAATTAAAATGTGCGAAAATAAGAAAACAACAAAGTATTACAACAGCAAACTCACCATATAGGTTGGGTATTTCCAATATCTCATTTTAGGGTTGTCAAGTGAATTGGATATGAACATTCTCATAATTTTATTGCAACCACACATAGGTAACTCATTGGATGATGATTGAGTAATGGAATTAGAAGACATTGTTGAAGGAGATGGGTTTTGGTTCAAGGGCGCAAGGTATGGGAGAGATTGGGGAAAGTTTTAGAGGAAGAAGAAGGCTGGCATTTGAGAGGAAGAAGAAGACTGAAAGTTTTGTTTTAAATTCAAATTTTGATGTTTTCGTTTTTTAATTTCATCCCTGTGTCAATTTATGTTTTTGATTTTAGTCCCTGTATTCTCACAACTTATCATCTCTCATGCCATCTCATCAATTTTACCAACTCATGACCTGCCACGTGTGCTCCGTTAGCCACCATGGCGTTTTTGTTGACGGAAGCTGACGGCAAGGACCTTTTCCAAAAGGTTATCAAAATACAGGGTTTGTTTTCGAACAAAAAAACTTACAGGGACCAAAACCAAAAATGCGTGAACTTACAGGGATCATTTACATAGTAGTTGGTTATATTGTCAAGACATATTTCACGTAAGTAATTTTATTTTATTTTGTTGAGGAAACGCAAGTATGTTAATTGTTCCTATTTATAGAAAAGTATTATTGATTATTCTGAAAACTGTTATAAGTGAGGGCAATCCTCACCTCACAATTGTGTGGCTACTGTTTTTTTTCTTTTCCTCCATAGGTTCCAACAAAACTTGGCTCAATACCAAAATTTGATTACACAGTCAATGTATGACAAACAACTGGACAGCGGAAAGGGTACACTTCTCCATTTGTGTGATGATGTCATTCAACAAGAAGTAAGTGTTAGCTTGGTGCACTTCGTCCCTTTGTTATCAAAATGAACAAGTATTGATGTTTCTTTTTATAACGCTCTTAGATCTTTTTAAAAATAAGACAGGGCTGGTTAGTATAATACTTATGTAACAATGCAGCAGCCAAACATCTAATCTAACAACTATTGACTAATCTTAAACTCTTTTAGGTGAAAGAGGTGATACTTTCATTCTTTATTCTAATGGAACAGGGTAAAGCTACAAGACAGGTATGTATATGAACACAAGTTTATTACAATCTTGTTTTTTTCTTTCTTTCCACCACCTTTTTTATTTATAAATTCTATTTTTTTACTTAGGGAAACAAGTTTCTTTTAGTATTACGTAAGTATTTATGTTAGCTATATGGTATTATGAATCAGGATCTCGATCACTGGTGTGAGGAACTAATCAAAGAAGAGTTTGGGGAGGAATGTGATTTTGATGTGGATGATGCAGTGGACAAATTAGAGAAATTGGGTATCGTCACTCGGGTGAGATTCTCCGAAACTTGTCTCATTCTAATCTAAGAAGTGATTATATATATATATATATATATATATAATCACTTCAACTTTGTTTTATTATTTGCATTTCTATTCTATCTCTTTATATTCAACTTTCTGTACAATATACATTTCAAGTGAATGGTTGCATATCCTTGAACCTTTGTTGCAGTAAATTTTGTCAAATGACCTGTTTCTTTTATAGCAGTATCGATGAACCTTTGTGGCTTAATATTTTGTCAAATGTCTTATTGCTAATCTTGGTAATTTTGATTCTGGGAGCAGTTGAAAAAATATTAATTGAATTTCAATGTGTTTGCTAAACCTGTTCAGTAAAGAAAACCGAACCAAATCAGAAAACAGTTTGGTTGAGTCGAACCAAACAATATAAGTTTGGTGCACAAGTTTTAAATTTACAAGCTGAACTGGTTTTGAACTGATTCTTAAGCCGTTTAAAAGACTGGCTGGTTTTATGGTTCTGATTTAACCAGTTCAAAAACTGATTCTTTGGTTTCTGAACTCATTTTAATCAGTTTAAAAACAGCTCCTTTGTTTATGAATAAGAACATAATCTATTTGAAGAATTCACAACCTAAGGGTTTGAGAAAATCTTTTCTATTTTTATTTCTTATTTTCACTTCTGATTACAAAAATGCCACATTGATTTCACTTGTTTCTGTTTGTAAAGATTTAAAAACTTTGAAAACAGGAAATGAATTGAAAGCAATGTGATAGTTTTGGAATCAAAAGTGAAGACAAAATCCCTCAAAAAAAAAAAGTGAAGACAAAATAAAAACAGAAAACGTTTTCTGATACCAAACAGGGGTGGGGTTTAGTATGGGAAAGGGAAGTTCTTTCCCACCATGGAAAAGTAAATTTTGACCATTAGATAAATGAGAAACATTGATCTTATCATAGTCTTTCCACAAGAAAAAATTAACATTCAATTCAAGCAACACACAAATCAAAGCCATGAAACTCCTCCATTAACACGTTTTGGGCTTCTCTTTCACTGAAGCCTCTATTTCAATTGGTTTTTTTTTTCCTTCACGAATTAATCGATTATTTGTTATCATGGTTAGTTTTTAAAAATTTGTATATCTTCAACTTTGATTTTTTTTGACATATTCTGGGTTTTTGTTTTCCTTCATGTTTAATCATATCACCATGAATGGTAATTGGATCTGTTTTTTTATTTTATTTTATCATTAGGAACACGTTGAAAAAAAGAAATAAAGGTGAAAAAGATTTTGGTTATGAAAATGGTTGAAATAAATGAATCAATTTGAAACCCAATATTCAATTAAAATTGTGCAACACGTTCTTAAACAAAAGAAAGAGGTGGAAACAAAACAAAGATGGTATCCCAAATTCTGGAATGAAAATGAGAAGATACAAGTTGTTGAAGATGAACAGTATGGATAATGGATCTCGTGGTTTGCTGGGTGGTGGACGATGAGGAAGATGAATTGTAGAGGTTAAAGATAAAGTGACAAAAATAAAAAAATCAAGTGTGGAGAGGTTATGATAAGATAAATGTTTCTCGTTTATCTAATGGTTAAAATTTACTTTCCCATGGTGGGAAAGAACTTCCCTTTCCCATACAAAATGCCACCCCAAAGAGGTCCCAATGTGCCAATAAGAATCGTTGCATTTTGAACATATTAATCATATCATTTTATAGAATTAATATATTTTCAGACTGATTGAAAGCATCAAGGAAAATTGAAATGCGTGTTTTATTATTATTATTTGATTTGTGTCGGTAGTATCTTTGTAATAGACTAATATATTTTATTGGAACAGTTTAGACCACTCTGACACCTTTTTAGATAGATTTTGTCTAAGTAATATACCTTTTTAGATTGATGAAATCTATGCTGGTTTTGTTACCAAAAGTTATTTTTTATTTGTGATTTTAGTATCTATCTATTTGGTTCGAAAAATAGAAAATGATTTGCAAAGTGAGAATTATCTTAGCATTATAAGTTATAAGCACTACTCAAGTCATACATCTAGTCTGTGTGAGACTCTCAACACCCTCTTCACGTTAGGGACTAACCGTTTTGAAACGTCCATTACTGTGGAAGGAATTACAAAAATCTGAACAAAAATGAAAATGTTTTATTGAACTAAATGAACGCTAAAAAATATTTTCTATGTAGATTTTGATTTAGTTGTTGACTAGTGATTCATGTTGGAATACATCTGAACAAAAATGAAAATGTTTTATTGAACTAAATGAACGCTAAAAAATATTTTCTATGTAGATTTTGATTTAGTTGTTGACTAGTGATTCGTGTTGGAATGCAGGATTCGATTGGTCGATATCAATGTGTTGGGCTCAAAAGGGCTAATGAGATCATTGGCACCACCACTGAGGAGCTTGTGCTTAAAGCAAGACAGGGAAACCTTACTACTTGATGGTGTTTACAAAAGCTGCTTAGCAGTTTTATGTACATGTTAGTGTTGGGTGATAATGATAATCCTGAAATTAGTGGCTAATATTTTTCTTCAAAAAATGCTAGATTGATGTCTAGTCTCTTGGATGGAGTTAATTACATTTCTGTTATTGTCTTCTGTATTTTTCATTTATGTCAATGTCTTTTCTACAACTTTATTCTTCTTCCAATTTTTATGTTCGTTGATTGATATCACTACAGTTCAAAAATCAACTGCAAGATAGATGTTAATTTTCACGGGTCTGCAGCTTATCTGACAAGAAAATGAGAAAGAAGAAGTTGTTTTGTTTGTTGTTCGACTAATACCCCTCCACTAGAACTATCATCGTGAACTCCGCAATTATGTTCCGATGAGATTGGAAGCTATCTTCCAATGGTGAATTTATCAGGTTTAATGTGTATCGGAAGTTGCAAGGTTCCCCGTGTTCTAGGTTTGGATCAGAAGGTAATTCCGATCATTGTATTCTCTTTTTTTAAGTGATTGGAAACCATGTTCGGATCCAAACGTGCATCAGTTTTGAAACGTGTTTTCAACCAAACATATCATAAAATCACAAAAAACATTTTTTCCTATCAAACACATATCAAACACAACTTAGATTGCAAAACATAAAAGTTAAACAAACAATACATAAAACATAACATAATGAAATGAAATTACTAAAACTATGTCGCATGATTTTGTTGTGACGCATGGACGTAGTTGACATGGATGGTGGGAGTGGTATGATGGAATAGACTTGGTTGAATATGCTTTATTTCATTTGGCCTGAAGAAAGTTACTGGTTTATATTCAACCTGAGTCCTGAGTTAATGATATATATTGTTCTTCACAGGATAATTAACTTAATTTAATCTGATTAAGGATTTAGGCCTCTTGCTTTAGTACATACTTTGGTAATGATTGCAGCACACTAAACATTGGCTTAACATTTTCTCCGATTTGAATTCTCGCTCAAGTGTCTCGTCCACTCTTTGTCGGTGCCGTAAATTTCCACCACGGGGTTCTTGATGGTGTTGTGATTGTTAATTACGACGGAAGAAGAACATGTTGTTGGAAGCTCACAACAGTCGATCTGCGTTTACAACTAGTGTGGGTCTCATTTTTCCATTGCTATTGCCTCTCTTGCTCATTCCCTCCCTCGATTTTTCTCTACTTTGCCTGTGTGGGTTATTATTGTGATAATAAAGGGGATTGGGATAAATTTGGTGAATTCATTTTGACACATTGGTTGTATCATGAGAAACTACTATATATACCAAACTCATATAGAAAGGATTGAAGAACGTGTATTGAATTGTAATCAAGCATATGACAATTGATCTGTAATCAAGCATAAGCCTATTGAATTTGTTGTTGTGTTGTAGTGAATGTATTTTGTATTTTAATCAAGAATAATGGAATTATTTGGAATTATTGTAAGGTCCGTAAGTTGATGTTTAAAGTTGACTTTGAGAAAGCATATGACTTTGTTAATTAAAATTATTTGGTTGTTATGGGTAGAATGTCATTTCCAAATTTGTGGCGGAAATGGATGAAAGAATGTATTGGTTCAGCACCAACTTCCGTTTTGGTTAATGAAAGTTTAACTGATGAATTTCAGCTGAAGAGGGGACTGAGACAATGTGATCCGCTTTTCCCTTTTGTATTCTTGATAGTAGCATAAGGGTTGCATGTTTTGGTGTAGGCCATGGTGGAGTCAAATATTTTTACTAGTTACAGTGTGGGCGGTCATAATCATACTGTTATTTCTCATCTGCAATTTGCGGATGATACGTTGCTTTTGGGGTCAAGAGTTGGACGAATGTAAGAGCCTTGAAGACTGTTCTCATTCTCTTTGAGCCTATCTCGGGGCTGAAGGTTAATTATCACAAAAGTATGTTGGTTGGTATTAATATTGATGAGTCTTGGTTGAATGAGACAGCTTCATTTTGTCTTGTAAAATTGGCGTATACCTTTTTTATATCTGGGCCTTCCTGTTGGCGATGATTCTAATCAAACACTTCTATCACTCCCACCAAAAACAAACACAAATAAGTCCTGATCGCTCCCAAAATAAAAGTCTCTCGATCGCTCTCTATCTTCCTCTCTCTATCTCCACTTCCACTTCTGTTACACTTTTTCATCAATAAATTTTACTCTCCAATCCACTTTTTCGTATTAAATTTTAGGGTTTTCATCAATATTCATCAATGTTTGGGTTTCCTGTATGTTCTATACATTAATTTTAATGTTCTATATGTTAGGGTTAGGGTGTTTGATTAATTGAATTCGATTCTTGTTGAATTTTAGGGTTTTCATTAATATTCATTGATGCTTTGGTTTCTTGTATGTTATATTAATTTTAATGTTCTATATGTTTGGTTTATGGTTTTTGATTAATGGTTGATATGTTTGATTAATGGTATTTGATTCTTATTGAATTTTAGGGTTTTCATTAATATTTTTATTGGCCTCCTGTTTTGGGACACGCGGCGTCTTCTCAGCAGTTTTGCAACATTTTGTAAAATTAAGTGGTAAAATTGTTATATTTTTTATTAGGGGTAAAAATCGTAACTTTTTAAGAGTTAAGGGGTCAAAAATGCATTAAAGTCAATAAATATTTGTTATTTTATTATAACTCAAACTATTTAATTACAAATTTATCGTGATGCGAGTGTTACGGTGAGAAAAATCATTCTTTTGCAAGTTGAGAAAGAAAGCGATGGCGCAATAATCGACAAATATTTGGTGAAGAATGTTCTTAACATTTTTTTTCGATTTTGGGCTCGAACATTATGAAGGTGACGTTGAGGAGGAAACGCCACTTCCTTCGGTTGTCAAAGGAAAGTTATCAAATGGATTGAGTCTGAGTCTATACATAATACAAGTTTAAAGTTTAATTGTGTTGTGCCATGGGGATTTTATAATTTAATTGTAGCCTTTAAATCTATATAATCTTAAATTTAAATTTGCCATATCACTTTCACAATTTAAATTATCTTTCTCTTCTTTTTTTATTCAGATGTTTTATTATTAAAAATTAAAATTATGATTATTAAAAATTAAAAATATGGATATTGTGCAATGTTTTTGATAGTGTTTTATCAATATATATCCAAATTACATTGGGATCTTTTGAAACAGGGAAAGAGATATATATATTTTAAAAATATGGATATGACATGTCCATGTTTAGCGATGTGGATATTAGATATTAAAAATAAAAAAAAATATTAAAAAAGTTGGGAAAGCGCATGATCTCTTCTATTCTAATGGTCCATGGATTCTCAAACCTATGGTTTTTGTTTCACACACTCGGTGTTATTTTCATAAATATGAAGACTGGGGTTTGATTCCTTGATATTTTTTAAATAAATTGTTTGACACACACTTTTTTTTGGGTCTAACATACCAATTTTTTGGTCTAATTTGACACACTCTTTGATATACATAAAAAAATTGGAAGTTATGACTTTTTAATGAAAAATATATATAAAATTTCGTAGGAACTCTCTTTCTAATATTTAATATGGAAATATTGAAAATTATAGAAAGTTATTCCTGAGAACCTTTATACTTATATAGTTTTTTCTCAATCTTGTAATAAACACAACTTACACAAGTATATTCATGGAAAAAACTTACGTGCTTCCTTCTTGAAAAAGGGGAGTGAGGGGGGAAGGGAGAATGAAAAGAGAGGGTGGGGAAGGTCCGTTTTTTAAATAAATTGTTTGACACACTCTTTGAAATACATATGAAAACTGGAAGTTATAACTTTTTAATGAAAAACACATAAAATTTCACAGGAGCTCGCATTCCCAATATTTAATGTGGGAATATTAAAAATTATAGAAATGTATTCCATTAATGAGAACCTTTATACTTGATATAGTTTTTTCTCAATCTTGTAACAAATGCGAGAATACTCATGAAAAAATCTTAAGGTATTTTTCGTATGATTCTAACTAAATTACTCATGATTTTCTTAAATCCACAGTTTTTTAAAGGTTGTTATATCCACAAAAAATGTACTTTTAGTTAAGAACAATACGAAAAACATGCAAAGAAATATTTGTAAGTTTTATCTTATACTCATTCTCTACTCAATGAAGTCTGGACATGTAGTACGGATACGGGTACGATACAATACGGGTACGCGGATACGCAAAATTTTTAAAATTAGGATACGATACGGCTAAGATACGTTAACAAAATATTTATACTAAAATTTATATGCATGTAAAATACTTAAAAAAAACATAGATTACACTTCAATATTGTATAACTGTAAAAGTCACAATTTACAAAAAATAATACATGTGATCAAAATAAAAAATGTAAAGTTTTCATATAAATCATATTTTATTGTCATTCATATGTTAGGTTATCTCATCTCTTTCGTTACTTTTATTCACCAAAAACATAACTTTTAATTGGTTATCGAAAAACAATTATAGTGATTCATATCTTAAATCGAATCATATACATCTCCATTGAATTTTCACGACACAATCTCATTTTTTTTACACTTCATGTTTTTCCAAGATACGTCTCTGTGAAGTATCTTATAAGTATCTGTGTGTGTATATGTCGAGTATCTTATAAGTATCTGATAAAATATATATTTAAAATTAAAATAATTAATTATGATACCCCGTGGGTACGTATCCGAAAGTATCCGCAGAGTATCGGTATTCGATATGGATACGTCTCCATTTTGGAGTATCCAGGCTTCATAGCTACTCATGTATTCTCAAAAATTAATTAGTCATTAATTCCAATTAAATATCATATATAAACTTTAATGAGACCATAGTATAATCTAACTTTCTTTTACGAATGTAATGTTCGGGAAATACTTGGATGCCATAGGTTCATTTTAGATGAGAGGGAATTATGATTGAATGATTAAAATGAATTATTTAGATGAGAGAGAATGAGTTGTTAAGAGAGAGATTGACACAAAGGTAGCAACTACGTTGATTTTTCAAAACAGTTCAAGTTTGCATCGGTATCAAAATAAAGAGTTAGAAACAAAGGAAAATGAATGAATTAACATGAATTATTTATTCAATCATTTACTATAAACACAGCGCATTTGAAGAATCACCTTTTCCTACAGTAAAAACCAACCATCTTTACAAGTTGGGATTAAAAAAACCAAAAAGAGAAACAATGTCGAGAATATTCTATATTGTCCCCACAAGATCATTAATTGCTTCAATGTCTTTTACATCAAAATGTGACAACTACATTCACACCTCTCGGTAGATTTAGACAAAGAAGTGATTCACAATTTTGGTAGTACTTTTGTACAGACACTGATCTCAAACCAAACATTTTTTTAGCATAATGACAACAATTGCTTTGTCACCAAGTAATTAATGAATTTTGTATTCTTTTCATAGTTCCCATGTGGTCACTTAAAAGAATACCTTCCAAAAATGTCAAAATAATCATAATGGCACACATACCATTCTGTAATGCTATAGGATAGGATGCAAGCAAAATGCATCCAGTAATTACCCCACCTACATTCTTCAGATTGTGTCAAAAAAACAACTGTTGGCACAAATGTGAAAGGAAGAAGATAGGTTTTTGTAGTAACAGCTCATAACTTTGCCATGATGATGAGAATGAGATTCCTATTTGTCATGATAAGTTCTTGTAGTTGCTGTACCTGTAACCTTTTTTGTTTGTCATCTGTACAACACGTGAAAAATGTAGGTATCAATAATTGATGTTTAATATGATTAGCATAACAATAAAATATTTCACATTATGGGCATAATTTATTGTTTTTTCTAAAGGCATTTAAGTTGTTGAAAATTGTCTATTAAAACTTTTGAGAGTAATGATAACATGGACCACCCTGTGATCAAGTGTTAGATTTGAGTATTTAGGCTTCCCTGAAGGAGTAGCCTAGTGGTATGGGTTGAGTTGAGACACATAACGAGTTTTATGTAGGACTAGAAGGTCTAAGGTTCGACCCCGGCTACTAACATTTCTTACTTCCCTCTCCCCTTAATAAATTAACCGCTAACATTGGCCTATAAAAAAGTATTTGATTTAGGCATTTAGTAAATGTCATTGTTTATGAGAGCCAGAGTGGGAAGCAAAAGTGGTCATGAATCTGGAATTGAAATCTAATCCTTTCAATGGACACGAGTTCGGTTCTTCTGAAGCCCCTAAAAATTTCGCTTGAACAACCCTTATCATGAAGAACACCTGGTGCCAAGGTTTAGGCCTGTACGGTAATCGTACCATTGGCGGCCTGATCTATAATAATGGCATGCATCTCCTTACCACCATTTTTTTTTCTTGTGAAAAAATTAATATAAACATGAGGAGAGTCAAACATCTTTCTCAGTTAATCCCTCTTTTGAGATGAGATGCTCAGAGTATGGATTCAACAGAGAAAGGGCACAAATGTATAAAAATGTTCTTGAGATATTGACATCAAACAGGATGAAACAGACGAACAGCAATTATAATATGATTATTAGAAAAATGGATTAAACCAATCCTAAAAAAAACATAATTATATACAAGGAAGAGCATATCTTGATAATGAAGACTTAAATCAGTGCATATCTCATCAGGAACAAAAGAAAGTATCTTGAGGATATTTTGTTGCAGGGTAGATTTTCTGATTCAAAATATAGAAGCAAAGTTTAAGGTGGATGCTTATTCTTCCGCAAGAATTTCCATGTGTATACTATTTAACATACAATATGATCATTTAGATGTATGCCACGTGAAAACTAATATCACAATGATAAGAGAAAGTTGCAGGAGTAGATTATGTTAGATCACTAACCTCAGTCAGTATTTTCCAGCAACCAAAAGCAGTATTCCTTTGCTGTTCAGTATGATTTGCTGAAAGTTTTCAACTTTTCAACTGTTTCAATTTGTCGAGAACATGCTTCATCGACGGTCGAATAGAAAGAGTCTCTTCTGTGCAAGTTAATGCAATCTTTAAAAGCCCTAGCAACTTCTCCTTGGGCCCTACTTCCCACAAAGCCGATGAAAACAGCTCTGAACAACGACCTTCGGTCATTAGAAGCTCCGCCCACGGTACTATATTGAACCCATTTCCATAATCAGAAAACGACGGATCAAGCGACCTTCTTCCTGATATCAATTCTAACAGCACTACACCGTAACTGTAAACATCGGCTTTATCAGAAACCCTACAAGTGGTGGCGTACTCAGGCGCAACATAACCAAATGTGCCCGCCACATCAGTGGTGGCATGAGTCTCGGATACCTCCAGCAGCCGTGCCAAGCCAAAATCAGACAGGTACGCATTAAGATCTTCGTCGAGTAAAATGTTGCTGGGCTTGATATCTCGGTGAACTATGCGAGGAACACATGAGTAATGAAGGTAAGCAAGGGCCTCGGCGATGTCTTTTGCTATTTTGTAAATAACCGGCCACTGCACATTTTTCCCTGATCTATCATGTATGAAAGCTTCAAGGTTTCCACCAGAGAGGTAATTGTAAATTAACAGCATTTCAGCTTTTCCTACGTAATAGCCAATTAGAGTCACGAGATTCTTATGTCGAATTCTCCCGAGCGTCCTTATTTCGGTTTCAAACTGTTGCATGCCTTGAAATCTGCCAATCGAAAGCCTCTTTATGGCAACAAGAAAACCCGGTGATAGCTCTGCTTTGTAAGTTGATCCAAAGCCACCTGTGCCAATTAGATACCGGATGCTGAAATTTCCGGTAGTTGTGACCACACTATCGTAACTCAATTCTATCGGAACAACTTGAAAGGTCACCACTTCTCGCCTTCTAATGCTGCTAAGCCGAGTAAGTTTACTCTTTCTACAACAAATCACCAACACTATTCCCAAAAGTGCGCATAGACCCACCAAAGCAGAAGCGGACACTGTAATAACCACAGTCCTTACTTTCCTCCATCTACGACGACTACGTGAATTCTTGACTGCAAGAGGAGCTGGGAGAGAAGCAGGCGAGTCAAAGTATGGATCAGGGCAAGAGTGCAGGTGTTGATTCCCTTTATATGAATCACAATCACTCGGGTGTTGAAGAGGAGGAATATGACCGGAAAGATTGTTGAATGAAACATCTAGTCGAACAAGATTGGAAAGAGCAGAAACCGATAGAGGTATTTCCCCAGAAAGATTGTTGTGATCTAGCAACATAATTTCAAGACTTGCAGCATTTGACAAACTTGGTGGAATTGTTCCGATTAGCGAATTGTGAGATACATTCAAAACAACAAGGGAAGTCAATCTACCAAGTTGGTAAGGAATTTTGCCTGTAAGATTGTTTCCTCCTAGAAGCATCCATTTCATGTTGTTTAAGTTTCCCAACTGATTAGGCAGTTCTCCTGATAATTTGTTTCCAGTCAAATCAAGACGCCGAAGAAATGCCAACTCACCAATACCAGGTTCAATTGATCCACCAATTTGATTGTATGCCGCTTCAAAATCCATCAAATGCGGACAGTTCAGAAACAACGCTTGGGAAATCTCCCCGTATAGTTGGTTCATGCTCAGGTTAACTGACAATGTCTTGAGGTCATTACAGTTTGAAACTAGTCGGTATGGAAGCATTCCATTGAATTTATTATTATTGAGAGACAACATGTATGATATGTTACGATTTTCATTTTCAGTAAAAAGATTATCTCCAACAAAGAACAATGGTAAAGGCCCCACAAAACTGTTCGAGCTGAAGTCATGGCTAACGACAACAGTCTCTTCAAAACCTGAACCAATGAAAGCATTCTCTTGAAATCTCAAACTACGAATGTTAAAGTATGCATCATACAAACCTTCCAATTCTAGGAATGCAGGTTCAAGTGCAGCAAGGGTGCTACTCGATCGACACCTTTCTTTTGTAAACCCCGGAAGCATGCCAGACATATTATTCCTGCTTACATTGAAATACGTCATACAAGGAACCCGAAGATGTTGCAAAGGCAGATGTCCCACTAAATTGTTAGAGCTCAAGTCCAAGAAAGTTAGATTCCTACACATCCCCAAACTCTCAGGCATAACACCAGTAACATAATTTTGTGCCAAATTGAGTACTTTAAGAGAACATGAATCTGACCATCCAGCAGCAGGCAACCGTCCACCGAGATTCGCTCGAGGCGCCCACAAAACCCGCAAACTCGAAAGCAGCAACACTTTATAAGGAATATTCCCAACAAAAGCATTAAATTCACCTCTAAATCTGCTATCCTCCAACAAACTTCCATCATTCGAACCGCCGTGATCCTCATACAAATCAGTAAGCACAAGCACAGACAATTTCAAACAATAACCTAGCTCATTAGGGATCCTTCCAGTGAGACTATTTCTAGAAACATCAAGAACTCTAAGTTCAACAACATTCCCAATCTCATGAGGGATTTCACCATCCAAAATATTCCCATCCACCAAAAGGGTCCTCAAGTTTCTACATTTCCCAATTTGGTGTGGAATCTCACCAGTCAAAAAATTATGTGAAAGTTTCAAATGCTTCAAAGAATCACAACTACCAGAACCATTCAAAGGAATAGAACCAGAAAATTGATTATTAGACAAATCAACAATTTCCACATTCCTAGAAAAAACCAACCCATTTGGAATTTCACCAGAAAAAGCATTACCAGAGAGATTAACAAGAAAAACTGATTCAAAATAACTCATCTGAAAAGGCACTTTCCCTGAAAAGTTGTTTCCTTGAAGCTCAAGAACCTCAAGCCCCCGGAGATTCACCAAACTCGCCGGAATCTCGCCGGAGAACATGTTTCCGGGAAGAGACAAAACTCTTAGCTCAGACAAATCTCCAATGTCAGACACCAATTTACCGCCACGAAGACCGGTAACATTAAGTTCAGTCACTCTACCGTCTCCACCGCCGCAAGTGACGCCGTGCCAGTTGCAGAATTTGAAAGATGAACGGTGGGTCCAACAGGAGAGAAGATTTGAAGGGTCGGAAGTGACGAAGCGTTTGAAGGTGAGAAGAGACAATGCGTCGTTGGGAATTGAAGGATTGAAGGCATTTGCGTGATGGGTAGTGAAGAAGAGAAGACATAGAAGAAGATGAAGGAAATGATAACCCATTTTTGAAAAAGTGAGAATGATGATGGAAAATGAAACGGGTTTTCTCAAAGATGCAAGCTTTGGTGGTTTGCCATCTCCGGCGAGGTTGCCGGAAAATGGAGCTCCGGCGAGATTGAGAGTGTGTGTGTGTGTGAGTGTGAGTGACAAGGCAAGTGAATTTACGTTGAAAAAGACATTAATAACTCTCACTTGGAGCCAAAACGGTAACATATCTCTTTCTTACAAACAAATGTTTTATTTTTTCTTTCAAAAAGATTCTTACAATGTAAACAAAAAAAAAATTCTTACAATTAGTTGTTCCCTCCGTCTCGTAGTAGAAGACTCATCTAAAAATGTGTAATTTTGATCTAACATATTTTGACCATATTTTTCTACTATTATGCAAAGATAAATAATACTACCTCCGTCCTTAATTATAAGACCCTTTTAAAAAAAAAATTGGTCCATTTTTATAAGACCCCTTTACTATTTCCAACTATATTAATTATTTCTTTACATACATGTCCCTATTTATTATACATTTTTTTCTTCAATCAGCAATAAATAACATATTGAAAACATAAACCAATCATCTCTCTTAAATGATAAAATTGTAAAAACAATAGTAATTACAAACATATTTAATACAAACATCCACTATCTTAATTCCCGTTATTTTTTCAAAAGGACCTGTAATTAGGGACGGAGATAATATCATATAAGATGTCGTTAGATTTGTCTCGATGAGTATTTTCAAAATATCAAATTTTCATAACTTTTTTTAATATATTATTCAAGATATTTAGGCTCAAAATTATGGATTGACATGCATAATAAAGTCAACTGTGTCAAGTATTAAGGGATGAAGGGAGTAATAATCTTGCACCGATCATTATCATAAGCAAAACTCAACATCATTAATTGAATGAATCTAAAATTTAGATTTTTTCTTATAATAATGACCATCATCATCGTTAATTGAATGAATTTAAAATGTAGATTTTTGCTTATAATAATGACCCTAGGGTGTATACATTTATTTTTAAAGCTATACTCACTAATTTTATTTTTTTTATCTTTTGATGCTTTAACTCTTGACACAAGTTTTAAGGAGTAATTAAAATGTATAAATATTTATATGTTTTAGACTAAAATCTTCTTATTTATGATTAAATTCATACGTGATAGTCCTCCTAAGATTAACTCAGTTGGTAGGGACAATGCATAAAATATACAAGGTCTGGGGTTCATACCCCAACCACAACCAAAAAAAAAATTCATACGTGATAAGACAAATGTCACAACTCCTTTAATAGTTTTATGGTGTGTTTTCGACAAAGGTAAACTTGGGGAAAAAATATTAAATGTATTAAAACATCAAATATTTTAGAATATAGTTGAAATTCTTAAACATCGAAAAAAAAGGGAGGGAGTACTAACAAGTGCCCTTTAGGACACTCTTTAAGAAGACAAAAATAAGAATAATTGATAAGTTTAAATTTTAAAACCAAAAGTCAATTTCTAAATTCCAATGTAATAAATGTACAATTTTTAAGATAAGATTATTTTGTTTTAAGTATGAAGAAAAATCTTATCATGAAATCTTATAATTAATTTTATATAATTAATAATTAAAACAAAAACATAACATAAGTAGATAGATTTTTTTTGACACATAAGTACATAGATTTTTGTAAAATAAGTTATTAATGTTCTGTATTTTTGTAGGAGTCAAAACTGCTTAACATGATATATTTTGGTGGCTAATAAAATAGCGAAATTGATAAGTAAACAGCTCAATTTTTGCATTGCAAAAAACTTCTATATTTAAAAAAACAAGTGTCAAGGATACTGGTTAAGAAAACAAATATAGTAATATTGTATTGAAATTTGTGTAATTAGTTTCTCAAAAGTGTAAAAAATGTTTTTTTCAACTGAAAATTTGTTTTTTTGGCTTCTAAGTTTTTTGTGTCCCAGTAGTTTTTTGACTTCTAGCCTGTGGCACTTGTTAGTATGACATATATTTTAAAAGAAAAGTTTTTTTTTTGTTTTTCAATAGTAATTAAGAGGCCCAAGACCGGATGCTTCTAAGTTTTAAAACAGACGAGTAAATTACAATCCTCCTCTCTTAAGTTAAAATATACACTCTCCTTCATTGAATTACACTCTTCTATCCTAAAAATTAAAAATTAAATGTATATTACATTTCAATTGATTTTAGGATAAAAAGGTATTTTTATGATTAAATAATAGGGGAATTGTCATACTCCAATTTTTGGCCTAACATCCTACATTCATACACCCTATGATCCGAAATATTCTCTGACTTTTCAAAAAAAAAATTCGGCAAAAAGGTATTTTAAAATACATCATGTTTGATTCCGAGTCAGACCATCTTCTCTCTTTATCTTTATTTATTTTTATTTACTTTTATCTTTTAAAATTCCATCTTTTATTAATACTCTTTTATTTTTAATTTTAGTTTTAATTTTTACTTTTAATTAGTCTTTTTTCTTCTTTTACTTTAATCACTTTTATTTTAGTTTTTACTAATTGTCCAAAAATGTCCAAAAATAATAGTGTTAATGTCTAATAGGTCACAAAAAAAATATGTTCAAGGTCCAAAAAATTTCAAGTCAAGTGTCAACTTTAACATTTCTTTTTCAAAATTCATCATAATTGTCCATCAAAAACCATTAAACCATTTTTCCATTTTCATCAATCTTCTCACCTATAAATAGAGCCCTCATTCCACACTTCAAGACACACCAAAAGTTCTCTTGAGTTGTCAAAGAACTTTTCTCTTTTCTCCCTCATTTAGCTTGTGTTGACGAGCTATTCTTTTCTTCTCACTCTTTTTCTGTCCCTTCGAAAAAGTCCCTTCGGAATTTTGTCATTCGGTTGTCCCTCTCTCTTAACTTCTTTTATTTTCTTACTTTTTAGCATTTTTTGTGTTTCATTTTATTTCTATCATTTAGCATTTTAATTATCGTCATTTATTTTCCAGCAATTAGAATGTATCTAGGTTCAATGTAAACAATATAAATGAGAAAAGGTGCGTGTGTGTCCTTTTATTTCTTTACCGCTTTATATATATCAAAAAATGCAAAAAAATTAGATTAGGGATTTTGTGGTGATCCAACGTCACTACAAAAATCCACGCGCTTTTATTTTTATTGCTCCATTAGTTTAATTTTCATTTAACATTTAAAAACAACAAAAACATTCAAATAACAAAAATCACAAAAAAAATTCATAATAAACCTTGATTTACAATCAAGTGATTCCCTTTTTATTTTACCTTCTTAATCAAATTTCAATCCATTTAATCATATTTTGAGTCATCTTTCTTTTAATATAAAAAAACACAAACCAATTCTATTTGCCACTTGGCCTTTTATTTTAAAACCTTTTTCAAAAACTAATAAAAAACATATAACAAATCAAATATCAATTTTTACCCCGAACTATGAGGTTTTGATCCCTCACGAGTACGTAGGCAAAGGACCTAGTCCATCCAAATCAATAAAAAATGCAGATAAAATAGGTCTCTTTTTTTTCTTTTTATCACTTTAAATTCCATTTTTAAACAAGCAAGTTTATAGCACAATTAATTAAATAAAATCAAGAGGTTCCCATAGAATACCATGGATATTTAGGGTGCTAACACCTTTCCTAAATATAACTAACCCCCGAACCCTTAATCTTTAAATATGTGGTATTTGAACCTTTTTCCACTTTATTTTGAAAAAATTAAAAGTTCAGTCGTGAAATAAAATAGTGAGTCTATGCTAATAAAATAGCTTGACCTCCGAAAAATGACGTGACAGGAATGTAGTGTATGTTTAAGCTGAAGGAAATGTGCATTTTAATATAAGAGGGAAGAGAAATGTGATCCAAGTTTCTCTTAGAGGAGAAGAGTATAGTTTACTCTGCTATAGTTAATTATAGCAAGGTCTTGTCTTTAAGAAAGATAAATGCCATAAACACTTTCTTTTTAACAATCTTTTAAACACATCCTTAAAAAAAAAAAAAAAAATCTTTTTAACACTCACTTTTTTTATCAGATAAAACTCATGTGAATCTCGCTATTTTGTATGGCGCCTTCAAAGGATGAAACTCACGTGAGTTTCACGATTAATGAGTGAGTGCTATAAAGTATCAATAACACTCCTATTAAACAAATCTTGATTGATTAGAACCTTGAATGAAAAATCTTTGAGTATCCACACATACAAATAAAAAAAAGTTAAAAAAATTAATGAATGATAAAAGCAAGGTGACTAGATTTTCTTTTTATGCATGTATGCGCAAATATTTTTAGAAAAATGCTAACAAATGTTTTTAAGGTTTTCTTTAAGCAATCAAAAATAAGTACTTAATTTTGGTGGATTCTAGGGTGAGGGTCCAATTAGGTCCCTCATCGGTGAACCACGAGAAAAACACCAATAGATTAAATAAGTGGTTTAGATTTATTTAAATTAAAAGAGGGAACATGTAGAACTGCTCACATTCAATCATATCCTGCAATGGTTTCACCCGTTGTTAACT
>Ga0228710_1000774_pt1 | contig 43967 bp, 25 predicted proteins | sample MedpolnodulmetaG_FD_177995 | JGI IMG/M metagenome (GOLD analysis project Ga0228710, IMG submission 177995) | Root nodule microbial communities from Medicago polymorpha collected in Santa Monica, California, United States - pink nodules | ecosystem: Host-associated > Plants > Roots > Nodule... | reverse complement strand
AGGAAGAAGAAAGGATGGTACGTACGTGTTCTCTTTCTTTTTCCTTTGGTGAGGTTAATGTAGCAAAGGGCAAAAAGTAAATGGGCCCTTTCAATTTACCAGGGGTTATGATAAGTTGCTCCTGGCAGCTCCTAGCAAATTTGCCAGGGTTTCTTGCCCCTGGCAAATATCCCTGGCTGAATGCAGGATTTCTTGTAGTGGTGGAACTTTTCCAGGAATTTGATTCTATGAAGATGATGAACAATGAATTCGAAAAAAAGGGTTAAGGATTCGAAGGAATGGAAGAGGAGAGGAGAAGAAATTTTGAAGAAAGGGAAGAAGATGAGGAACACGAGAGGAACCCTAATTTTGGAGAAAAGGAATGAATTTTTTTCCCTTTTTTATACTAGCCACGTAGGACGTGCCACATGGCTAAAACTAATGGGAGAGTAATTTTTTTGACGGACGGGATTTTTTTGGAAAACAGTGAAAAAACTAAAGGACCAAAATGTACTTTTTATTAATTATGGGACGAAAATGAAAAATGGAAATTAATTAAGGGATCAATGAATCAATTAAGCCTTGTTTCTAAAACCAATAAGGAGTCGTATTCATTATTTGTTTTATAAGATATAAAATTTCATGAAATGTGGAGTATATTTTCGTGAACGAGTAAAAATAAGATACCTAAATTTTGATATACATTCTTAACGAAGAGAGGACCTTACAACTCTACAAAAAAATATATACATTTTTCATGTTTTGAGATGCAAATGTAGCTAGTTATACCATTGTAGGCAACTAAAATGGAACAGTAAAACTCGAGGTACCTAAACTTAATACAAAATAAAATTCCAAAATTGTCTCAAACTTGCTTGAATGTTTGCAAGCAAGTCTTTTTGTTGAACTCAAATTAGTCCCTCACCAACCATTATTCTTATTGTGTCTATACAACATGTGCCTCAAAACCATCGTTATTAGTGGACACATGGTTAGGTTGCTTTCCCGAAACTATTCCTCCATACCCATATTGTTGCACAACTAACACAGATGAGCCCGAACTAAAATTGTTTGATGCCAACATATCCCCTATAACTCCAAGTTCTGGACAATCACACCATTCCAATAAATTTGAAAAGGCTAGAACATTTCTACTATTCCCTTGTCCAACTATGTATAAATCATAACCAAATTTGTCTAAATTATTGAGGATTGTGGGAATATCTTCACTTGAATGGACATCAACCTCTGAATATGATATAGAATCATTGTTATTCACTGCTTTCAGTCTAAATGAATTCACATACTCTTCATCTAAATCCTTCTGCTTCTCATTATCCATTACAACAGATAATACGCCTTGTACTTCATAATGACTTATAGTATCTACTTCGGCAGCTTCGTCAAACAAGAGCATCCGAACCAATGATAATCGGGTTCCTGGGTGTCCCACCATCCTCCATGCAACAGCTAATGCTTCATGATCATCAGGACCTCCGATAAAGATCATACAAATTCGAAAGTTCATTTTTGTTATTGACCCAAGATTACGATCAACAAAGATTCCCACAGAGCAAGGTGTTGTTTGCATCACATTCACATTTATATCTTTGTATGCAACACTAGTTGTTTCGAGTGCACCTAATGAACTTAAGTGTTTATGGAATGGAAGGATAATCATGCTTGTGCGTTTTTCATTAGCAGTGTTATATATGTCCTCATGAATGGTTGAATAGGATGACACAACATTTAAGTTTTGAACTCTGACAGCATCATATGCCTCTCCAAATGCTTCAAATGTATTATTAATGCTTTCTTGCTCTACCTGGGATCTTGTAAGATTTTGCGCTCCGGGTTGGTTACTAGGCTTATCCATATGAGCAGCAACAAGTGCACCAGTACGTCCTTTGAGTTCAATAAGGTAAAGTGCAAAAACATGTATAGGGGAAATTCTAGTGGCATTGAAAGATTCAATGAGGCTGATAACCCCTGTAGCCTGGCGAGTATTGTGAACACATGTTAGAATCCTAAGTTCTGCATCAAGTCTAAGCTTTTGTATAGTCTTTAGCTTGTTCTGCTCAAATCTCTTCCTAGGCTTATATATGGCATTGATAGTGGGAGGCACCACTATAGTCATTAAAAGGACTGCAGCAGTTAAAACAGCATGGGTGGGTGCAGAAAGAATCTGCAATGACACATTATAACAAATCAAAGTTTAAATTGATATAATTTTGACTTATGAGTAATTAAAAATCAGATAGAGTAAATAATAATATATCAATACTTTTCTATCCCAAGCAGTGTTGAGCATTATCAATGCAAGGGCACCCTTAGTATTGAGAATCATGCCTAGAGCAAAACCGTCTTGAGTACGCATACCAAAAAAGAAAGTGGCAAACAAAGTGCTTAAAATCTTCGGAACACATAACAAGATTATAATAACAAGTGTTAGGGGCCATTTTGGATAGAGAAATATGGATTTCATAAAGAATCGCATTCCGTTACGACTAAAGAAGAGCGGTGCTAGAAACCCGCCACCAAAATCATCAGTCATTGTCGTAACGGTATCAGCAAATTTACCGTGAGGTAAAATCAACCCGTACACAAAAGCCCCAACAATGTCTTGTGTGCCAAGAATATCTGTTATGCATGAGCAAACAAAAATCCCCATCACAAGAAAGAGTAAATGTGTATCATTCCATTCATCTCTTTCAGTCTTGCGATCAATGAACTTTATAATCATTGGACGCACCAGAAAAATGCAAACGATAACAAATATAACAGTGCTTAACACTGAGTATATTGCCCCTACACCATTAATTGAAAATGGAAGAATAATTGTGTATAAAATCCAAGAATATGTGTCACTGATCATAGACGCTGTTAATGCAGTCTGACCAAGACCAGTATTAAGAAGTTTGAGCTCAGAAAGTGTGTGAGCTACAATTGAAAAACTTGTCACAGTGAGAATTAAAGTCCATTCTATATAAACTTTCATTGTGCTTTTTTCAAGTTTAGATCCATCACCATTTCCATAAAATTTTCGATGTAGATTGTATAACGGTGGTCCCATCACCATCGGAAAGATGATCCCGGAAATCGCAATGGTTGCAGCTTTCTTTTTAACATGTAAAATGCCATTCAAGTCCATCTCCAAACCACTGATAAATGTGTAGTATATGACACCAATATGTGATAGAACTTCAACGTTGATTATCGAAGTTGGATTAAAGATGGAAACATATGAGGATATCTTAAATAATGGTCCAGTTAGTAGGAAACCAACCTACATTTAATAATTTGGAACACCAAAAAATTGTTACAATTACAAATTTTGTATGTATTAACAAACATGGAGACATGTAATTTCCATTTTATTATAAAAAAACATAGACTTGTGTTTCCTTTCAGACAAGGGGTATCAATTTTACGATTAGTGACTAATTTCTAACAAAAGGTTCTTCCAAAATAAATAACAATTTCAATTTTCAATATAATTTATTTTAGGAACTTTGGTTGTTGGGTTGAGGGTGTATTTGTAAGCAATATTTTAATGATCCATATCTTTTACATCTAGCATTCCCTGTGTTAATGGTATATTTTATTTATATATAATATAATCTCTTTTGCCCTTGCAAAAATAAATATTGATTTTTTTTCCTTCATTTTATTCTCTAATTAGTATATTTTTATCACTCCTAACTCACATCAATATTGTTCACTTTACATTAAAGTTAATGTTGAATACACTAATACTTGATAAAAGTAATTTAATAAAACAATTACTTTATCTCTTTATTTATCATTTTTTTTAATTTGTATAAAATGGTCAAATGAATCACTCGTTATGGAAAAGAATGAGCAGTAAAAAATGATAGAAACTATAAGATAATATGGTAGATTTAGTGCATATTTGGATTGAAAAAGGTGATTTTAGAAACACATAGTTAATTTTGAAATATTTGACTGTTCTTGGGTATGAATGATTTTCACTCTAGGATTCATTGTAATTTGAAGCAAGAATTTGGAACTTTTGTATCCAAAATTAATTTTTAACCTTAAATCTTGGATTTCATTTTTATAAATTTTTTTATATATATATATATATATATATATATATATATATATATATATATATATATATTCAATCATTGTGTCTATATCAAAAAACGGCTAGATGTATCGAAGAAATATTGAATCCATTTGTCATATTAATTTCTCAAATAACTAATTATTGAGATCAGCTTGGAGGTATTGCAAAACTTGCTTTTAGCCAAAATTAATTTTACATTCAACTATCAACTCCCAGGTGATCTCTTGGTTAGAGGTTTTAGCCAAAATATAAAAATTGTTGAGTGAACAAACGTTAATAGTACAAATAAAATAATTCATAAATTTATATACTTACAGTGATATATGAAATCATACGACTTTGATGAATAGGTTTAAAGATGAAGAAGATGATACGAGACAATAATACGATAAAGGCAATTGAAGTTGCAATTTCAGGTAGCTCGTCTTTAAGGACATTTCGAGTTTGCCATACATGTTTGGGATCAAACACATTTACCGTATAGCATATATTTGTCTCCTTACCAGTCACAGTTTTTCTGTTTTCTTCCATCTTCTAATATAGTAAAATCAATTTTGTGTTGCAATAGTTTGTCCTTTCTATTGATCCTTTTTCATTCGTTATTAACAACAAGAAGGTAAAGAAGCTTAAACTTTGCATTAATTGGATTTGTTTATGCATGTATGATGACAGAAAGAATCCAAACATAGGAAAAAAACAAATTTTAACCATATTTTTAGTTAAAAAGAATGGGCATAAACTATATTTATCTATTTCAGGTAGCATTTATCTTGTTATCATGAAAGAAAGAGTCCAAATATAGGAGAAAACAAATTGTAACCATATTTTTAGTCAGAAAAAGGGTATAAAGCATATTTATCTATTTGAGGAAGCACTTATCTTGTTATTAGTTATGATTAGTTAGGATTTCTTTATATTTTCTATATATCCGCATATTAAAATGCAGCAATGATACCTACGAGTAATGATAATTTTCTTTTTCTTTTACGGGTTAACATGTTTCACACACGATAAAATTGTTATCTATCAAACTCATTATTGAATACTAGCGGAAATACAAACACTAAATGCCGGTCTAACCGAATTTTCTTTATGTATTATATCTATTTTAATTTAAGTTTTTTTTTTTGAAGAGGCAAAAATGAAACATATATTAACAACAAAGGATTCACACCTTCCGCACAAAGTGTGTTAGAAGGGTGCAACCAAATTACACAAGAGTTCAGTCAACAGACTATGGAAAACAGCAAAAAAGAAATAGTTAGCGTATACCCAAGCAAACCAACTATGAATCCCAAACACAGGAACAACATTTGCTGCCTTCAACCACCAGTAAGCATGGATTTGAACCTTTTCAACCAATTGATGTATAGAATTTTCGATGTTGTTGAACTGACTATTTTTATTTTATTATATCTATATTGTTGAGAGAAAAATTGATTTAAAAGATTGACTAAAGTTGTAGCTAGTTTTTTAGTTGCACCACTAGAATTTCTCGTTTTTCCTTCGGATTTTTATGCGGAAAATAACCAGCAGGAATACCTTGGGATTTTGCTGCAGCTAACCGTTGTCGGCAACGTTTCCTGCGGATGGTTCAGCTGCAGGAACGTCCGTAGGTATTATTACAGTATTATTTCTTCGATTCTTTAGGAAATTCCGCAGGTATTGCTGCGGATTTTCCTGCGATTTTGATGTGGCTTTGCCTGCAATTTCCTACGGTTTTGTTTAATTTTGAAATTTGTAAGATTTTGAATTTCTTAATTTTAGATATTGAATATAGACCTTATAATAGTTGACACAATTAATTTACATCACTATGTTAAAATATTTTGAGAAATAAAACTAGAACACAACTATAGACAAAAAGACTTAAAAACCGTATGTGGTATAGAACACATTCAAATTTTTTTATTTATTTTTTGGTCTAGAACATGTTCATATTTATTGTGTATGTGAAAAGTCAATTTAATAATTTTCTCTCTTTTATTTAAAAAAGGAAAATTATATCCCTAACAATAATTAAAAAAAGGCAATCAAGTGTCGCTTATAATAGTATACAATTAGATTAGATATATGATGACATAAATCTTTGTAGACTTTATTAAAAATAGAATACAATAATTAAAAAACAAATTTAAGCTTATCTTGGTGTTAGAGATTTAAGCTTTGTTACAAGCTGATAAATTCTAACTAGACAACACTGTAAACTAAATTTTCACCTTGTATCTCCATTAAACTTTTTTTAATAGAAAAAGATTTTTTTGAAGGAAATAGAAAAAGAATTATATCTATACTATATATAAAGAAAAAGATTTTTTTTGAAGGGAAGAGTGTTAGTTCTTAGTAGTTACCTTGTTGGAGTCGGTCATTGACTTAGTAAGTCATTTGCTTCATGGCTAGTCATAATTTCTCTCTTTTTGAGTTTCTTCTAGTTGTAATTCATGCACTAAATTTTCACATTTTTGTGATAGATCTGAATTTAGAAATTGGTGTTTGTGATAGATCTGCATGTATGGTTAACTTTCACTTTGAAGTTTAAAATTGATGTGTTCTTGATGTGTTTTCATTGAAGTTACTACAAAATACCCCTTTTAATAGCGTTTGTGAAGCGCTGAGAAAGCCTCCGCTATTATAGGTCAGAACCCCTATAATAACGTTTTAAAAACGCTATTAAATAGCAGCGTTTCAATAGCGCTTTCGGAAAAGCGCTAATATAGCCTATTGTTTTAAGAAAAGCGCTAATAAAAGTCCCAATTTTTTTATTTTAAAAATTAAATCTACAACCAAAATGGGGGGGAAAAAAATTAGGGTTAAGGATTGCTTTGGGGATAAGCTTTAGTAAGTAAGATTAAGATTAGATATATAGATAGATATTACTTGATGTGTAATTTAACCCATTTATCCTTTTCTTCCTGTGTTTTTCTTCATTGTTTTTGTTAGTAGCTATCTACGAAGATCAAACTTGTGGAAGACCTGATACTATGTAGGTTACATATAGACTTGACGATCAGTTGGATTACTTACACGATTTAATGCTACTGTATTCACTTGTCTTTTAATATTTGGTTATTTGTGAACTTTATGAACAATTTTACTTCTGATTATTTAGAACTGTGTATATGATATTGTGCAAAACCACCATTTTATTCTCGCGAAAGTTTAATTGAGATTATTACACACAAACCATTGTTACTTTCAAAAGTATACAAGAGTTTCTACTTTTTGCCCATTGGTAGTTGTTTCTAAAACCAATAAGGAGTAGTATTCAATATTTCTTCTATCAAATATAAAATTTGTTATGAGGTACGATATATCCGACATACACATTCTTTTCTTAAAATTTTTTTTTTTTTTTTATTTATTTAATCTATCTAATAAAAAAAAAATGAGGTGTTACTTCATGTTATTAAAATCATGTTGCATTACGAAATATAAGAAATGGAGAAAAGTTGGGGGATTTTAAAATGTAGAGACAAATTTCGTGAATGAGTAAAAATAAGAGACCATAATTATAATTAAACGCAAATTTTTATATACATTCTTAATGAAGAGGACCTAAAGCAAATGCATTTTTCATTTTTTGAGATCCAAATGTAGCCAGGTATACCATTGTAGGCAACTGAAATGGAACATTAAAAATCAAGGTACCAAAACTAAATTAAGAAAAAATCCAAAATTGTCTCAACTTTGCTTTCAATTTTCGTAAGCAAATCTTTTCATAAAATGCATATTAGTTCCTCATTAACCATTATTCCTCTTGTGTCTATACGACAAGTTCCTCAAAACCATTGTTAGTGGACACATGGTTGGGTTGATTTCCCGAAACCATTCCTCCATATCCATATTGTTGCACAACTAACACAGATGAGCCCGAACTAAAATTGTTTGATGCCAACATGTCCCCTATAACTCCAAGTTCTGGACAATCACACCATTCCAATAAATTTGAAAAGACACGAACATTTCTACGATTCCCTTGTCCAACTATGTATAGATCACAACCAAATTTGTCTAAATCATTAAGGATTGTGGGAATATCTTCACCTGCATTGACATCAACCTCTAAATAGGATATAGAATCATTATTATTCACTGCTTTCAGTCTAAATGAATTCACATACTCTTCATCTAAATCCTTCTGCTTCTCATTATCCATTACAATAGATAATACTCCTTGTGCTTCAGAATGACTTGTAGTGTCTACTTCGGCAGCTTCATCTAACAGGAGCATCCGAACCACTGATAATCGGGTTCTTGAATTCCCCGCCATCCTCCACGCAACAGCTAAGGCTTCATGGTCATCAGGGCCACCAACAAATATCATACAAATTCGAAAGTTCATTTTCGCTAATGTCCCAAGATTACGATCAACAAAGATTCCCACAGAGCAAGGTGCATTTTGCATCACATTCAGATTTATGTCTTTATATGCTACACTAGTTGTTTCGAGTGCACCTATTGAACTTAAGTGTTTGTGGAATGGAAGGATAATCATGCTTGTGTGTTTTTCATTAGCCGAGTTATATATGTCCTCGTGAATGGTTGCATAGGATGACACAACATTTAAGGTTTGGACTCTAACAGCATCATATGCCTCTCCTAATGCTTCAAATGTATTATTAATGCTTTCTTGTTCTACCTGGGAATTGGTAAGATTTTGTGCTCCCGGTTGCACGCTAGGCTTATCCATATGAGCAGCAACAAGTGCACCAGTTCGTCCTTTGAGTTCAATAAGGTAAAGCGAAAAAACATGTATAGGGGAAATTCTAGTGGCATTGAAAGATTGAATGAGGTTGATAACCCCCGTAGCCTGGCGAGTATTGTGAACACATGTTAGAATCCTAAGTTCTGCATCAAGTCTAAGCTTTTGTATAGTCTTTAGCTTGTTCTGCTCAAATCTCTTCCTAGGCTTATATATGGCATTGATAGCGAGAGGAACCACTATGGTCATTAAAAAGACTGCAGCCGATAAAACAGTTTGAGTGGGTTCAGAAAAAATCTGCAATGAGACATTATAACAAATCAAAATTTAAATTGATATAATTTTGACTTGTGAGTAATTAAAAATTAGATAGAGTAAATAATAATATATCATTACTTTTCTATCCCAAGCTGTGTTGAGCATTATCAATGCAAGGGCACCCTTAGTATTGAGAATCATGCCTAGAGCAAAACCGTCTTGAGTACGCATGCCAAAAAAGAAAGTAGTAAACAAAGTGCTTAAAATCTTTGGAACACATAACAAGATTATAATCACAAGTGTTAAGGGCCAATTTGGATAGACGAATATCGATTTCACAGCGAAGCGCATCCCGTTGCGACTAAAGAAGAGCGGGGCCAGAAACTCACCGCCAAAGTCATCAGTCATTGACGTGACCATATCAGCAAATTTACCGTGAGGTAAAATCAACCCGTACACAAAAGCCCCGACAATATCTTGTGTGCCAAGAATACCTGTTATATATGAGCAAATAAACATCCCCATCAGAAGAAAGAGTAATTGTTTATCATCCCATTCATCTCTTTCAAGCTTGCGATCAATGACCTTTACAACGATAGGACGCACCACAAAAATGCAAATGAAAACAAATACGACGGTACTTAACACCGAGTATATTGCCCCAATACCATTAATTGAAAATGGAAGAGTTATTGTGTATAAAACCCAAGAATATGTGTCACTAATCATAGCTGTTGTTAATGCAGTCTGACCAAGACCAGTATTAAGAAGTTTGAGCTCTGAAAGTGTGTGAGCTACGATTGAAAAACTTGTCATAGTGAGAACTAAAGTCCATTGTACATAAACATTCATTGTACTTTCTTCAAGTTTAGATCCATCACCATTGCCATAAAAGTTTCGATGTAGAATGTATAAAATTGGCCCCATCACCATCGGAAAGATGATCCCGGAAATCGCAATGGTTGCATCTTTCTTTTTAACATGTAAAATGCTATTCAAGTCCATCTCTAAACCACTGATAAATGCATAGTATATAACACCAATATGTGATAGAACTTCAATGTTGAGCACCGCAGTTCCAGTATAAATGGGAAAATACGGATTTATCACATTTAATAATGGTCCAGTTAGTAGGAAACCAACCTACAATTAATAGTTTGGAACACCAAAAAATTGTTACAATGACAAATTTTGTACGTATTAACAAACATGGAGACATGTAATTTCCATTTTATTATAAAAACCGTAGAGACGTGGTATCAATTCTATATAAAAAAATATTTTGTATAAAAATATTTATAATATTTTGTATAAAAATATTTCTATATGAACTTTAGTACTCCAAAATTAATTTTATCCTTAAATCTTTGATTTCATTTGTAGTAAATATTTTTAATATCTATTCAATCATTGTGTCTCAAAAAAAAAGGCTAGATGCATAAAATAAATATTCAATTATTTTGTTATATTAATTTCTCAAAAATCTAATTATTGAGATGTGTTTGGAGGTATTGTAAAACTTATTTTTGACTAAAATTAATTTTATATTCAACTAACAGCTCCCAATTGATATCTCTTGGTAGAGGTTTTTGCCTCATCCTTGAGGTCCTTGATTAAAAGCTGATAAAGGATGAGTTTCAAGAATAAAAAACATTCAACTTGTGTAATACACTCAATTTATTACAAATAAACATTCAATCCGAATTCTACGTAAATATACCTAAATATAATAATTTTACATTAACCTTGTTTTTAAGCAAAAACAATTTTACAAATTAATTTATTTAAAACAAATTTTTATCAACACAAAATCAAATACACACTTATATCATATTAACACTACTGCTTTGTCAAAAAATATAAAAATTGTTGAATGAAAAAAAAGTTAATAATACAAACAAACCAACTCATAAATTTATGTACTTACAGCAACATGTGAAATAATCCGAGGTTGATGAAGAGGTTTAAGGACGGAGTAGATGATAAGAGACAATAATACGGTAAAGGAAATCGAAGTTGCAATTTCCGGTAACTCGCTTTTAAGGACATTTCGAGTTTGCCATAAATGACTTGGATCAGACACACTCACATCATAACATATATTCATCTTGCCACTCATCGTTATTTTTTCCTTCTTACAATAGTTCTCTTATATTGACGCTTTTTCATTCGTAAATGAGCTTAAACCCTGCATTATTTGCTTTTGTATATGTATGTATGATGACAGAAAGAATCCAAATATTTTTAGTTAAAAAAAGGGTGTAAGCCATATTTATCTATTTGAGGTAGCATTTATCTTATTATCATGACAGAAAGAATCCAAATATAGGAGAAAACAAATTGTAATGATATTTTTAGTTAGAAAAAATGGTATGAACCATATTTATCTATCTGAGGTAGCATTTATTTTCTTATTAGTTATGATTAGTTGTGATTTTTTTTACTTTTGTATATGTCCTCACAGTACAGTGCAACAATGACAACTACAATCAATGATAATTTTTTTTTTATTTTTCTGGTGACACATGTTTCACACGATAAAATTGTCATCTATCAAATTCATTATTGAATAAAATTTTATTTTTCTTTTTCTTTTTACTTATTGAATAAATGCCGGTCAATCCAAATTTTCTATATGTATTAATTATATTTTAATTTAATTTGACTATTTTTATTTTATAAAATCTGCATTGCTCAGAAAAAATTGGTTTGGAAGATTGACTAAAACTGTAGCTAGTTTGTTAGTTCCTTAAATTTTTGGATTAAAGAGTAAAACTACTTAAGAACATTTAAGTATATTAAAAATAGACTAGCCCAACAAATTTATGTGTCCCTTTTATTAGTAGTATAGGATATATTTTGATTTAATTTATTTATTTAATTCTATAATATCTATAATACTCAAGAAAAATTGGTTTAGAAAAAAGATTGACTAAAATTTGCAGTTAGTTACTTCCTTACTTAGTTTTAGCATTTCTAAGGAAGCAGACATAAATTTATTTTTTCTATGTTGCAGAAATGTTTATTGTCTTTTTGAAAAATTATTATTTTATGGGACACTTAGAACATAAATCTAACTCTTATTTGAGACTTAGATGCAATATTAGTATATTTTTTTTTTAATCCTCTAAAGGAGATCATGATAATCTATTGTTCGGTTGGGAAGTAAGTATAGCCTAACTAAGAATTGTTTGATCTAGAAAATCAAACTTTGGTTTGTATTAAAAGTTTCATCTTTTGGTAGAGCTCATTAACCACATGAATCCAATTGTGCACTCTTGGAATTGGTGCCAAACTCCAAGGTTCATTCACTTTCTTGATACATTTCGAGAAATGATATTTATACAACCATTTTTTTAACAACTTTTAGACAACTTTCTCTTTCATACTCACATTATCTTCTTATTCTCTTTTCCTTTTTCTCTCTTCATTGTTTTTGACGAATGAAAAGAGAAAACGATGAGGTTGTCATGAATGTTGTTAACAAATGACAAAACCTAATATTAATGATTCCTTGTTATTACATTACTAGATCTTAAAAACCTAATATAAAACTACATTTCTAATATTAATGGATCATAAATTGCTATTTTTATTGTTACTAGATAATGACAGAACCCCTTTATTTTAGCATCGTCAAGATAAAATATGTAGGTCCATGTTGTTTGTTACGACATCGTAGTTCAAGGTTATCTGTTAGCTGGTTCTTCTGTGTTGTTTCCTCTTTGCCGAATGGGCCTGATATCTAACAACACCTCATCTTGAGCAAAGCTATTACCAATTCCCTCCTCGAAATTGACCTTGTCCTTAAGGTCAGGGATTCCATATTGATCAACGAACGATGAATAAATCCTCCCAGGAAGCGTCTTCAGGTTGGCTATAAGACCACTGCGCAAAAACTTGTTTGCGAGTAAGTCTCTATCTATGGCGTGCAGACAAAATCGATTCACAATACTAGCATGTAAAAAGGAGAGCGGTTTGTGTTTGCGACTTGATTAGACACAAAGAATAGCTTATACAAGTGTTTCCATACATTATATATTTCGTGCTATTGTTGCTACCATTTTACTATTCTTAATATAGAATTAACCATACAATTTCAGTATATGTTTCATGTAGATTGTATGAGTACGGTTTGTTGTCTTGGGTTCATCAACTCACTTTTGTTATGTTTCTTTTTCAATTATGTCAGGTTAGTATTTTGTAAAAAGTGTTTCTTTTAAAAAGTTAACATATTAACATGATAAACGATAATATAATACTTCAATCAAACTTGATTTATTTTAGAAAAACATGCTATATACTTGTAGTTTAAAAAAGAAAACTAAATCCTTCTCTCCCTTCCCCTCCTAAACCCTCAATCCAAACACATTCTTAGAGAAATCATTATAAAGGATTTAGAGGTCAATGAATTGGATCCAAACATGGTTTATGATATAATACTATGACGTAATTTGATTCATGCAGACGACTCCATTTAGTGGGATAAGACTTGATTGTTGTTGTTTTATACTTGTGTTGATTATTCCATTGATCATGTGATTTTCTTTGTGTGCTTAAAAGGTTCTAACAATTCTGGCTATCAGTTTACTCTCTCTTTGTATCAATATTCCTAATTTTGCATAAGAACTTTGGATTCTTTTCATCGATATCTATATGTGTTTTGATTTATTCATTCTTTGAGTTTTGAAGAATGTTCATAATGGATAGACCTGGATGGACATCTACCTTCAACAAGGGTGGTAGTCACCATCTAATTCACATCCATCTCACTTAAAAAATGGCTTATATTACTTATTAGGAAACTAAAAGTAGTAGGTTTGTATTGAATTCGACAATGTTTTAACTTTTAAAATGTTAAATTCTTCACTTTTCATCATTTTCCAATATAATATTTCTATTTTTATCTTTGTAACCAATGCTCGAAAGACACTCTTTAACATTTCCTTTTTTTTTTTTACAAAAGCAAAACCAACTCATCATTAATTAGGAAAAGTTTAATACAAAAAGGAGATAATTAATTATTAATAAACAAAAAGTAGCATATAAAATTCAAAACTAAGATGGACACTTTCATTCTCTTCCACCTTGTTTGCGCTGTGATAAACCAGCCATTCTAATCGCGCACACAACACCCCAAAGACACTCTACTATCAGCTTCATGAAATACCACGTCCATGTTACATTTAAACCAGCCAATCGTGGTCTTTCGCACTTGGAATTGACAACAGTTGCAGTGGCTTGGTCAGATCGATGAAGTTTCTGTTGTTTATTTGCTTCATGCCACTGTTGCCAATTTCCTAACGCAAGCCACCAGATACCATTTGATGTCTGTCTCTCGTCATTCCACACACAATCATTTCGAGCCGTCCAAATCTGACGCACCTAGCCATATCAGGATATTCATTCCTGCAAACATCAAAGATAAAAGCTGAAATGTTATCAAATTCAAGCCTACAAGACCCAAATAAACATTATGGCCCAAACTCATCTACTTTACCAAGTACCTTGAATCCTTCAGTCTCATCAATGCTTCCAACGAATAGCCAGAATCATCCATTTTGTAACATCTCGATGACTTGTAACGTATAGAGCAGAACATTGATGGTCCTCCATTCTCTAACAGCTTCCATCAATCAATCAATGACTCCAAAAGTAAGCCTATAAAAGACGTCATTCATCACAAATACAAGATGCATAATTTCTATTCTTTCAATACCTCTCACCCTTGCGCTCTTACTTAAGCATCAAAATGTTTTCAGGTACCCCTTTCACTCGCATCTCAACGGTTGTTGTTTGACAAATGTCATCATTTTGATCACTCCATATCAACATCCTTACCTATTTAACATCTCATTTCATGTCCAACATAGGTAGCTTTATTGGTGAGCTAAAAAATGTTGATGTAGTTTAAAGGAAGATGTCTTGGATTTTATTCCTGAAAATTAACATAATTAGTGACAATGCTAACATTTGCCTATTAAAAGAACATTTCATTTCACTTTTTTTTCATAAATAAAGATTGTATAAAGCAAATGCACTAAAATTCAATGGACTATATAATTTTACAAAGATCTAGTATTATCAAAGTTTCTTAACTAAAATGAGTTAGTATGATTGGAAGAGGGATATTCAGTATTTTTTTTAAACTATAGGTTTATAATTTGATTCCTGTGGAGTATTAGATTTCGCAGCATCAGACAAGTATAGGCTTCCTATCTTAATAATTAATTATGAAAAGGATTAAGCGCAAGCCGTCTAAGATTCGTTTTGACTTTTGGAACGGCACTTTTTTGGACAAACCCATGCGACAAATTAAAGTTCCCCAAATAGAACCAAGTAACATTCAATAGTTGATTCTCCTTCTCATTGTATGGTAAATTAAAGTATCATTTGTTTGATAATTATACTTTGCAAAATATATAAAATAAAATTAATTTTGAGTGAGTGAGTCAAAGACTATAGACTATCTATGTTTACTCACTGCTAGTTAGAAAAATAATATATAATTAATGCATGTAAACATATATAATTAAATCATTCACATGCAGTAGAGGTAAGCTTTTGTCTTTGTGCATAAATTTGGCTATAATACCATGGTTCATTCCTGCCAATTCGGAGGTTTGGTAGGTTCGGTTATAGACGTCATAATTTTCATTTTGAAAAAAAGAAAATCCAACACAATATATAATGATATTCAATTAACTTGTATTTAAATTTATGAGCAATTATTCGAACATGATTTTTACCTACAGATGATTAAACCTTTACTATGAACAATTCATAATTGACAGCTAAATTGTTGTCTTTCAAACTTTTACTTATGAAAAAAATGATATTTAGTGATGCACTTTGTTCGCATGTACAAGATTTTTTCCCTTCTTTTTAAATTTTGAGGCCCTTTAAGTATGAGGCCTAATGTCAAAAGCCTTGTTGCACTTGGGCCGGTTCTGTCCATGAATTGTAGTTTGAAGCATATATTTGCAGCTGATTTTTTTTTACAATTTTGCAGCCGAATCATACCACAAACTTCAAATTACAATGGAGTTTTTGCGAAAACAACTCCTTTCAACTTTTTGGGCTAGATTTTTCTTTTTAAAAATGTCCTCAATTTTCAATACAAATAACACATATAACAAATAGATAAGAATAAATTTAAATATTAAGAAAAATGTAACAGACACAATATAAATATATATATATATATCTGATTTTTTTTCCTTTATCATTTAAAAAGTGTAACAAACTAGATGAGTATATTTGTACTTACTTTTTCATTATTCCAATTATACACTTAAACAACTTTTTCTATAATAAAGATTGTTGTTGGTGTCATTAAAAAAATAATTTAGTTTATATTTTTTTGTTATATTGTTTTTTTTTTGGTTATATTGTTGGTGTCATTGAAATAGATAATAGAATTATGCTCTTCTCCCGACAAAATTCACTCGCGCCCAGCTGAACTTCCCAAAATACCCATGCGTGAGTTAAGTCACGCAGCGTGACTTAACTCGCGCACCTTATAGCTCTGCGTGACTTAAGTCACGCACCATTGGCCTGAGTGCAAGTTAAGTCACGCAGGTTGGCCGGTGGTCTGAGCTCAAGAGCACACATTTTTTAGACGGTGGTCAGGTTTCCAACCTTCAATCTACACATTTTTTACCAAGTTTACACGTTTTTTTAACCACATTTATGATAGTTATAACCTATACTACCATTCCCACCTATAAATACCCCTCCATACTTCCCTATTTCCTCACACCATATCACTTTCTCTCCCTCCTCACTCTCTCCCTCTATTTTTTTTTCAATAGTCTCTAGTCTCTTTTTACCCCTTTGAGGTATAAAGTGATCAGACTTTTTGGGCAAAATAGTGACTAGCCGACTTGGGGAAAAAGAGATCAACATTTGGGGTAAAAAGAATCTTCTTTGGTATAAAAAGAATCAGATTTAGATTTACCCCAAGTTGATGATGTATGTTCCCCCAAGAAGGTTGGTCACTATTTTGCCCCAAGAAGGTTGCTCACTTTTTACCCCAAGAGGGTAAAAAGAAAATAAGTAGATTTAGTGAATTTGAATAAATGTATCAATTATTGTATGAATTCTATTAATAAAATGAGATGTTGTTATATGTATTAATTTTGTTTGTTTTTTATTTATATTTGCTTTTATTTTCTGATTTGTATTTAATGAATAAATCCGAATAAATATTAATTTAGTTCATTTCTTTTTATTTATATTATATTTGCATTTATTAAATGAATAAATTAGAATAAATATTAATTTAGTTCATTTCCTTTTATTTATTTTATATTTGTATTTATTTAATGAATAAATTCGAATAAATATTTATTTTATGTGAATAAATACATTAGAATAACGTAAATAAATAAATTAGAATAAAGTAAACAAATAAATTAGAATAGAGTGAACAAATAAATTAGAATAAAGTAAATAAATAAATTAGAATAAAGTAAATAAAATAATTTGAATATAGTAAATAAATTAGAAAAAGTGAGGCCGCATGACTTAAGTTGCACAAATTTTTACACTTACGTTACTTAACTAACGCAGGGGCATTTTAGGTATTTCAGTTGGGCTCGAGCAAAATGTGTTGGGTAAAGAGCAGGATTTTAGATAATAATGGTTAGTTTGATTTGTTACAACTTGAAAGCAACAAACATTTATATTTTAAGTTTTAATCAAAATCAAAATTTCATAAAAAAAAAAAACATCGTTCATAATTTTCAAATGTTAACGCAATAAAAAGAACGGAAAGAAGGGCACGTGAATGCCCGTCTTTTCGCTAGTATTAATATAATGTCGGTGTGACACTTTTATGTATAAATATTTGGAGACAATTTTGGTACACTATTATTCTATTAACTTTGCCGAAGGAATCTCTCATTCTAAACTGTAACTAGACCATTATAATAAAAAATGTGAAAGGACAATTTTCTTTTTATAAATAAAAAGTTTAATCAAGTTGAAATTTTGGAACTTGCCAAGATTAAAAAAAAAGTCTCAAGATTCGAAAAACGGAAACGAAAGTACTTACATATTACTATCAACGAGACTAATTCAAACACAAATTCTTAAAAATACTATATGATTCAAGAAAAAACCTTATAATATATGAACGGAATTCTTACAAAGATCAATGTATGTTGACTTTAAAAGGGAAACTTACTACTACTAGACTAAAACCACAACACTTATTTTAATGCCGAAGGGATCTTTATTTATGTGTGTCTCCTTTTTGGAATCAACCTATATATTTAGATCCCTTTTTATTTAAACCTAAAATAAGATTCTAGTTACTTGGATTAGCTTTTTCTTTTGTTTCGTTGGGAGAATGTGGATTAGCTTCTGTTTGTCCAACATTTGGATTTCCCACATTACTTCCTACTTTGTTTGCACTCATATGTCTCAAAGCCAAACTAGTTTATTATTAAATATTGGTTTACCTTTAATTATATAAATTAATTTGTAATTTTCTAGTTTTAGTCTTGTTAATATTGGTTTGTTTTTTCTAAGAAAATCGAATGAATAAATCGTCCCCGGCTAATAACCATAGCCAACCAAAGCACTAGGATCTTTGTCCATTCTCCATAAATACAGATCATATGTTGCTTTTGAAATTCAAAAATACATTGAAACTAATGACATCAAAGAGATTAACGATTGAGTCACGACCATGTCGCTCTTTACAAGATATTTCACGGCACAACATAAAATTGTGTAAAGCAGACTATTAATCGTGTCACCTCTAGAGTAAAACAACCTAATTCACTGTTATGATTTACTATTGTACTGTAGAAACCCGTTATATATTTATATCCTAAAAAAGTGGCTATTATCAGCACTCAAATTTGGTATGAATACGACTCAAAACTAAACGGATAGAAGAAGAGAGATGAATAGAAGAATAACTTGTTAACACAAGCCAAGTGGAGCAGAAAAGAAAAAATGATTGACAACTCATAAGCATTTTTTTATGTGTAGAATGAACTATGTGAACCATTCGGAGAGAAAATTCACAACTAATTGTGAGAAATTTTAGGAACAAGTAACTCACATTAGATATATTACCAAAATATCTCAGATTGAGTATCAATATATATAATAGACTGAGTACCAAAATATTTTAGATTGAGTGATAAAATATTTCAGATCAACTACCAAAATATTTTTGATTGCGTACCAAAATATTTTAGTTTGTGTATTGATATGTTTGAGAACAGAGCTTAAGGATGATTCGGTTACGATACCCATGTTGCAATGATTTGGTACAGTGGAGATGTGTTAGCCTGCATTTTCGACATACTTAATTCGATAGGAAAGAACATTATGTCATGTAGAAATTGGCATTTGGTTATATTCCAACCAAAATTGGCATTTGGTTATATATTCCAAATGGTTGATGGTTCAACATATTCATTACAGATTTGGGGCACTTTGGCATATTTGGGATCATAAAGTCATTAGCTTGGACTACATAAGTTTAAATAATTTGAAAAGGGATAAGATCAAGTAACTAGCGTCAAAGACACGTGGGAGTTTGTCAGAAGCCTTTGGGAAACATGGCATGACATGTGTCGAGTGCTCCGTTCATGACTGTTATTTTTCAGTTATTTTTTACTAGTAAATGTAGTAGTTTCTTTAATAGGAAATAGAGGCCATGAATCATTAACAGGAATTCTTAAACACTCAAAGTATCTCTGTCAAAGAGAGAAAGGAGTCATGCAAGGCAAACGTATGATTCTCTGTACCATGTTCTTTATTCATATAATCAAATGTTTTCTCTTTAAAATTATTTGCATTTACCTTAAGTTTGCTTTTTATTTCTAAATGAACATTCTACTTCGACTTAGTCAAAATAGTTATTTCAACTTACAGTTTTATCAAATCTATGAACATTCCAACATTTCTGAGAAATATTACACAAAATATGTCTTAGGATTTACTAGTTTGATCCTGCAAGTAACAAATTTTAAAACTAGTGATTGTTTACCAAAAACACTGGTAAAAAAATTGGCACGTCCAGTGGGACCCTTTTTTTTTGCAAATTTTTTATAATTTCATTTCTAAATTTTTTTTGCTTTGCTGGTTTATTCTTTCGTTGCATAAGTTATTCTTGAAGTTCATGGTGTATGCGCTTAAGAAGTGGTAAAGCCCTCTCTGAAATGGCACGACCACCCCCTAATAACGCTTCCACATCCAAACCACATAATAATGTTCAAAGTACAGCAGAACAATCAACCCAAGCGTTAGTTAGTGGCGCCAAGGTTTCAAATATTATTGGAGCAATTGCTCCTACACGAGTTTTGACTTTTATTTTGGTAACCGCTATCATATCAGTTTCGACACATGTGGCATCTTTGCCAACGCCAGTGAGTTTTCTAATAACACCTTTGGTTACAAATTCCAGAAATGGAAACTCTATTTATTCTAGATTCCCTTTTGTGCCACAGTTTTCGTTACCAATGGCCACTAGGGATTATCCTTATGGTATGCCAACAACAATGATGGCATGCCTACAGACAAATGTGTCTACATACGCAGATAACACAACAAATATTTTCTCCTTATTAGGTGTCAGGGTCTGCACTAAGTAATCATGGTCGAATGATACAACCGTCGTTGAATACAACATCTCACATGTCATTAAGACAGCAAATAGATGAAAGTAATCATGACATGGTTAATATGCTAACTCAGCATATAGGTACAATGTTTAATCCTTTGATTCAGAACAGAAACCACAATTACCAAATGTTCGCCAATTAGATGGGTCGAATTGTTGACTTTTTTTATACCTCTCAAGTTCTTACTCAGCAATTGCCTCAAGTTCAAAATGTTAAGCCTGTTCAGAATTCTGAAATGCCCAATGATGTAGGAATCCCTACAAATCAAAGGCAACAACAACTTGTGCGCCAAGTAGTAGAACCTCTTATACACAGAGAGGTCGAAAGAAACCCATAAAGAATATTGATTAACAAGAATCAAAATGCTGACGAGGTGGTTAGAAATGTCCAACAAAATAACTTTGGAGGACAAAATAATTTCGCCGTTGAAAATATTTTAGCCCAATATGGCCTTAATGTAGGTTTACATAGGCCAAAACTTGTGTCAGCCTTATCTGAATCTGTATTACAAACTAAACTTCATATGGGTTGGAAAATCCCCAAGTTTACAAAATTCGCATGGGGCACTAGTGAATCGATCGTCAAACATATTACTTGATACTTAACTGAGGCAGGGGATATAACAAATAATGAGAATTTCAAAATGAAGTATTTTCTAAATTCTCTCAATAAGAATGCCTTCATATGGTTCACAACCATTTCCTCGCATTTCATACATAATTGGAATCAATCAGAAAGAGTATTCCATGAGCAGTTCTACATGGGTCAATCTAAGATTAGTCTCAAAGAGTTCGCTAGTGTTGGGCACAAAGTTCCCAAGTCTATAGATGACTACTTGTACATGTTTAGACTTTTGAAGGCAAGATATTTCACCCAAGTCCCTGAACATGAGTTGGTCAAAATGGTTGTTGGTCACCTAGACTATTCCATTAGGAAGAAATTAGATACTCAATATCTAAGGGACATGGCCCAATTGATAGATAGAGTTCGACATGTCGAAAGATTAAAGGTTGAAAAAGCTAGAACGAGTAAGGTTCGTAAGAAAGAAAAGGTTGATTATGTCGAAACTAACGAAAGTGACCAAAATTTCGACATTGCTTATGACTATGTCGAAGAAAATAAGGTCAATGTGGCAGAGTTAAAACTTGAACCTCCATATGTTTGCAAGCAATTAAAACCATCAAATGGCAAGAACCCTGTCGAACACAAAAAGGATAAGTTTGTTGGCAAAATATATACATTTGATATAACTATATGTGATGAAATATTTGATCTCTTTATTTACAGTGCATGATTACTTAGGTGTTAAGAGAGTAAAAATAAGGGGTTTCCACCAAAAACGGCTTAGGAAACAAGCAAATAGCAACTTCTGCTCGTGTCCATGCGGGGGTACGCATGAGGAAGCATCTATTGCTACCTACACGCAGGGGCACATGAGGAAGCCCCTCTTGTGCGAATTCTACAGTTTTCAACCCTTTTTCTAGCGTTCTTCTATCCTACAATGTCTTGGTGCTTCAAATCAACTTTCTTCAATTTTTAATGTCTTCAAATATCTTCTAAGAATCATTGAACTTCAATTTTCATATCCTTGATCCTTCACTTGATGTCTTGTTTTGCCAATTTACATGATTTCTCACTAAAAAGACTCAAAACACATATGGAGTTGCATGATTTAGGATAGAAGTGAATTACCATGAATCGAATGAAAACAATACAAAGAGTTCCTCAAAACCATTGACAACTACTCTAATTTACTTCTAATTTGTCTTAAAATGCAAATCAAATAACAAAAACATAGCTTAAAACATCATATGTTATTCCATAAATTCCCACGGTATTCTTCATACACATTCCCTCCTCCATAATAGACACAATTAATAGTGTTGATTGTTGCTAGAACCACAGTAACTGGTTATGAGGCTATATCATTATCTTCTGATGCTACATCTTTAGTTGTCAGCTTTTTGACATTGTGTGTCAGCTGAGCTATCTGTGCAGTGAAATTTGTAGCTTTAGACACACTGAAAAAACATGGTGTTTTCTTCTTTGTTGAGGCAGGAGTTGTAGCTTTTCCTTGCACTTGTGTGTGTTCAGTTGACAACTAGTAGCTATTAGAAGCTATAGATTCTATCATATCATAACATTTTTGGTAGAAGTTGCTTAACAATTTACCCCATATAAGGCATATATCATTAGTCTTGTTAAAGGAACAAGCCCATTGTAAAATGTTTCCATTTGAATGCACATAGGTATTCCATGACGGGGACACCTTCTAAATAATTCCTTAAACATGTCACAAGCTTCAAAAAGATTTTCTTCATTAGTTTTCTTAAAATAGCTAATATCATTCCTCTTTCTTGCATTAAGGACTGCATGAAAGCATTTGACTACGAACTTCTCAGCAAGTTCTCTCCAAGTGCTGACAAAGTTAGGCTTCAAGGAGTTCAACCAAGATTTGGATCTACTAGTAAGAGAGTAAGGAAACAACCTTAGCTTGAAAGCATCTTCTTCTACACCTGGTACATCATAGGCTCTACTTTAGTGAATTATTGCAAGTGTATATGAGGGTCATTTGTGTTTGCTCCTAAAAATTTGCCAACAATTTGCAACATTTGGAACATTATAGGCTTGAATTCAAACTGAGTAGTAGTAACTTCGGGCCTCATTATGCTAGTATGAAGGGCGTTTGGATCAAACACTACATATTCCCTTATGGATCTATCTTTTTCATTCGACATGTCAATGGTATTGTTAGTGTTAGCCATGTTGACTGAAGGTTCCTCCTCCGAGCTAGACTTGTTGGAGTTGTCGCTCTATATAAAGTTGGCATCTAGCTCCTCTAGATTTAGATTCATCTTAGACTGTAACAACTGCCTATTTTTTTCTTCTTCTGAAAGTCCTTTCTATTTCAGTATTAAGATGAAACTCTTGTGAGGATTGTGCCTTGAGCATTCATGACACACCTTCTAAACACTCACTAAACTATAATTTAACAAACACAAACAAGCTAACTACCTAATAAAAAACTATTAAGAACTATAACATCTTGCAGTCCCTGACAACGACGCCAAAAATTTGATGTCTCCCAAAACACTGTGAGTATTTTAAAGGTTAAAAGACTGAGTGCAAGTATACATTGTCCAAGTTATAATATAAAAATATATTGATCCCACCGGGGAGCTATAGTTTCCCATAGCTTTCCAGTAGAAACTTGTTTGCAAGAAAATAAGATAAGCCATTTGTCACAACAATAAAATAAAAGTAAATGGTTGGGAAAACAATTGAAAAGACTTAGAAATTCTCAAAGATTAAAGCGTGGTTTAAACAAAGACTTAGTTATGACAAAGCTTTGCTACGATCTACAGAGTTATAGCTTTATATGGCTTCTTGGAAACCTGGTGGCCATTAAGAGTATATCACAAGTCAGCCTTCATGTTAAGCACGTGAAGTCTTCCTCTAGAAAGTACGATCACTTAATCTTAACACAACATTGGTGGGTTAGGTCATCAGTAGTTCGAACATAAGTAATACTATGTCGAGCCTTTTGCCTATGATAAGTGATAAGAGTCCTAGTTAGATTTCAACCCTTTTAGGCTCCTCCAAGATCTAGTACTTATACAAAGCAGTCTCTCTTGTTCTTGTACGCTTTTGGTTCATAGGGACGTAACTCATATCAAACAAACATTTTCCATTCCCATACCCTTTTGGTTTTAGGGAACTATAACATCAAAAGCAAAATAGATCAAGTTTCACTTTCAAAGATTTTGAGTTAAAACAGTTTGTTTGAAAGAAAAACGAAGTTATAACTTTATAAATCTTAAGAAAAGAATATCATAACCTCGTCATGTCTAAACCACAAAAAGGGTTTAGCTCATGATGAGCTTAACCACGTAGATGAAGGTGAAATGTAACATAAATGAAAACATGAAAATTTGAATTGAAAGATAAAATAAAGTTAATAGAAGATTACAATCCAAGAAGGGAGGAAGTCAGCTTGAAGCATCACCTAAATAATCCTAACTATAAATCACTAAGAACTAGCTATCCTATGGTCATTTCCTTTGTGAGTTGTCCTTATCTTATCCTATCTACTGTAACGCCCTATTTATTTATCTAATTATTTTTGGTTGAGTTTAGAGTCTTTTATGTGACTTATGTGATTTATGTTGATTTATGACGTGTTGTTGTGTATTAATATTTTATTAAGTGGCTTTATATTATTATTTAGAAGAATATGTTGGAAATTAGAATAATTAAACTTGGAGGGGCTGTTTTAGAAATAATCAAGAATAAGTGGTGTGAAGTAGAAAATCTGTTGAGTATATAAAGAAAAACAAGAGACAGACACAAATTAGGTTTTACAGAAGTCTTTGGGAGAAAGAGGAGAAGAGGAGAACCAAGAGAAGAGAGAACATGTAGAGTCTTGCAATCACCAATCTAAGGTAAGGGTGGGACTAATATTCTCTAATCTTAAGTTGTATAATTCTGAAATTGAATTTAGCATGTAGTTTTGTTGTTATTCATGAGAAGTTGAGAATTAGGGTTAAGAATCGGATTTTGAAGGTAGAACTTGTAGAATTGGATGTTAAGAGTGTAGAAAGTCCGTAGAATTCATAGATAATTGATGTTCAGATTGTAGAATGATCATAGGTTGAGTTTCCTATCAATTTTGGGATTAAGGTTGATGCAAATTGGGTTTTTGGGGTTAAAAATCGCACTTCCCGACAGAAAACCTGTTACGTTCGCCACTGCGAGTAGACTGCTCGCCACGGCGAGCTAGGTGTAACAGAGAGTAGTGTTTGCTCGCTACCCACTCGCCACGGCGAGTAACTGTGTAAGAGAGAGCAATGTTTGCTCGCCACGGCGAGTAAGTTCGCCCGCCACGACGAGTAACCTAGTAGTATTGTACCTTTTTCATGTTCTTGTGTTGTATTCATACATTTCTGTTTTGAGTTAGCCTTTAGTGCATACCTGAAAACTTTAGGTGATATTATCAGTTCTAATGGCTTTGTTTTGTATGAATAACTTTGTTAATGAATTATTACATGAAGGTATGTATATATGTTGATGATTATATGATGTTGCAATTAAATGATGAATATTCATGAGATTATAATGTTGAAGTTGTCAAGTCGTTGATGTCATACGTTGTTGTTAATTATGTTGTTGAGTCCATGCATACTCATATAAAGTTGGGGGCTTGATGCCCTGTTGAATGTATAATCATTCGGGGCTTGATGCCCTGATTGGTACCACATGCATATTGCATAGTTAAGTTGTTGTTGAGTCGTTGTCGTGATTCTAAATGGTAAGTAGGAATAAATGAAGCATATGTGGATTATTATTGAAAATAAGTATGTGTGAACTATTATTCTTGCCAATTATTGTTGTTTAGGTTGTTAAATTTCGTTGATAAATTATATGCTTATTATTATTGAATGTGAAATCTCACCCCTTTTGTTTGAATGTTGCCTCTACGTGGGTAACATGCAGATAACTAGGACTAGCTGCTGATGTGAGTTGACTCATTCGTGCGTCGTCTTAGGGTCGCTCTGATACGTAACGGGATGGGGATTTTTGCTGTGTTTTCCACTGTTGCGTATTAAACTAATGAACCATGTTGTTGAACCTTTTTGAATTAAGATTTTTGATTAAGTTGTTATGTTGAGGCCATAGTGCCAAAATTGTTGAATGATGAACTAAGTTTTCCGCTGCGATGTTAAACAAATTTTGACAAGGTTGAATTGAATAAATAGTAACTTTACTCTATTTATTACTTAATTGAAGTGTGACATTCCTTTTTATGTTGAATACTCTGATTATTTGTATTATTTACATTGTTGGGAAAACGGGGTGTTACATCTACTCCATGAATATTCCTTTCTTCCTCGTACCAACAATCATTGGCACCAACAGATATAACCTAACCATTATGCAAAGGTAAAAGGGCCCTAATGAGTTCATACAATAGTATGACCCGACTGACAATCTGGTATACTACATCTCCCTATATCTTCGACAATGCAACTTCCGAGATCTCAAGTGTCATTCTTCAGCTTGTTCCATCAAACATCCAAAACAAGCATTACTAGTTCAAAATGGTCAAACTACACTAAATACTAATTAAAACCATCAATCCTAAATAGGCACTTCTTAGATGCTTTAGGCCATGTATTCACTCAAACTCTTGTTCATTATGGGGATATAATGTAATGTGATAACATACTATTTTCCGATTACCAATACTTAAATTGGAAATTTTTTGTTTATCCTAAGAATGATTATTCAAATAACATTGCTTAACATTAAAACATCATAAATTTCTCAATTGAAATTAGGCATAACAATTTCATTCATTTTATAATAAGAGTACATTACTCCAAAACAACTTACATTAAACTAGTTCAAATCAAATTTATAATAAGAGTACATTACTCCAAAACAACTTACATTAAACTAGTTCAAATCAAATTTATAATAAGAGTACATTACTCCAAAACAACTTACATTGAACTAGTTCAAATCAAATTACACAACATCAAATCAAATTACACAACATGATCTATTACAACCATCCTATTTCAAATATATATGATTCCATGTGCCACAAATATTGTCGATTATACAGTCCCTAACACCAAGCAAATCCCAAGATATGTTAATCCAAAATCATGGAAAACTTCAACCAAAATCTTGTCTTCTCCAATTCATTCTCAACTTCAATTTTTTTTTTTTTTATGAAGCTTTACAATCTTCAAATCCATATCATCGCTTACATTTTCATCAACTAATTTAAAGAAACTACAACCTTTATCAAAGTGTTTTTTTGTAGTTTCTATGCCCCCAATTATTTTTTGCCACAGTTGGGATTTGTAACATCAACAACAATACGGATGACACATTCTTCCCCAATCCTGCATTCTGTAGTTGTCCTTCTTCTTAGATGCGACCCAACTGACCCGAACGATCGACCCATTTGCCATGAATTTGCGTTTCCTTTTGACATTACTCATATTCGAATATGAACTAAGAAGAAGAATAAGGAATCAAGAAGAAGGATTCAAAGAGGAAATAAGAAGAAAAACAAATATGAAGGAATATGATTTGGGAAAGAAAGTAGAAAGAAGATGACCAAATAACGACCCTTTTATATCTGCCATGTCTGATTCCTGAAGACCCTAAATTTGGGTTCTTGAAGAAAGAAACGACCCTTTTATATCGGCCATGTCGGATTTGCCACCTATCCACCGTCTAACGGTTGTTTTATTTAATTGATGGAATGGACCACGTTGACAAACATAGGTGAACATAAGGGACCAAAACAGACGCTTTAGGAGTTATTTGACTAAAATGAAACCAAAAATTAGTTAGGGGACCAAATAACAAATTTATCCATTATTAATTTATGGCTTAAATATGCAATCCTTGCAAATTGAGCTTCTTTGACTTTTGGTCCTTCCAAATTTTTTTAAAAAAGGTCCATGCAAAATTTTCTGTCTTTGAAAAAAGTCATTGGGTCCACTTTTGAGGTGATTTGGCCACTTGACGTGGCAGTTGCTAACTATGAAACTTTTGCCGCCCGGCGTTTACGTGGCTTTTCAATTATTTAAAAAACAAAGAAAACAATTTCAAAATTCTAAAAATTATTTTCAAAATTAAAAATATGAAAAATATAATTAAAAAGCTGAAAATAAATTTCCAAAAAATTTCAGATTACTTAATTTTCAAAAATTAAAATTATATAACCTGAAAATTTTGGAAAAAAATCCAATTTAAAATTTAAAATTCATAATAAATTAAAAAACAATTTAAAAATCCTAAGACTTTTTTAAAAAATTAAAAATCATAAAATATATTTCCATAAAAATTTTGATTAAATCATTTTCAAATTTAAAATTAAAATTTTCAGATTATATAATTTTTAAAAAAATTAATTTTCATATTTTAATTAAAAAAATTATTATTTTTATTTTGGAAAACTATATAATTTTCAATTTTTATTTTTAAAAAAAAAATATATATTTGAAAAGAAGTTGGAAATTTATTTTATGATTTTACTTTTTTTAATTTATTTTCAGATTTTTTAATTTCCAAAAACAATTTTCAGAATTTAAATTTTTTTTTTTATTACTTGGACTGCCATGTCATCGCCACATGGCAAAATTTGCACAGTCAGCAACTTCCACGTGGGCAAAACCATGCCACTTCAGTGCTTTGGTGGGTCCATGAACTTTTTTAAAAGACAGAGAATTTTGCAAGGGCCTTTTTAAATTATTTTATTTTGCAAAGACCAAAAGCCAAACTAGCCCTATTTGTAGGAACCAAATGCATATTTAAACCTTAATTTATTAATCGTGTTACTTAGTACATACTTCAAAAACAACTTCAAATGACTTTTTTTTTTAAGAAGTCAAACTAACCCATCGAAATTGACATTGGAAAAAAATTGAAACCTAGACCTCAAGATGAAGCATACAACAAGGTCTCAAACCGATACCATCAGACTAATTCAAATGAGTTAACTTTAAATGCCATTTATTTTGAGAAGAAGAGTATATTAACTCTATTTTTTTTTCCTGATCAAGTAGTCTAGTGGTGATTGTGACTCACACATTTTAAATATGAAAAAGTAAGGAGTCTGAAATTTGAAACCCCAACCTCCGTATAAAATTGTTCTCGCAGCTACCAATTGAGTCGTGCTTATGGTTGCTATATTAACTCTAATCTATTGGAAGGCAAAAATTGGAATGACCAACTAAAGCCTTGAATGCGACAAATGAAAATTGAAAAATAGTAGACGCATGAAGTCAAAGCACCAGTGACAATAACAATGCAAATTTGAGTAGCCACACAAACCATCCCCATACTCCCCACGTCCTGTCCCACAAACACAAGGGATATATACTTCCACGTACAAAACACAACTGCATCATCACTACTTTATTCCTACAAACCAGAACCTCCTCCCTTCACTACTATAATAATTTTGAAAGAGTAAATAGGCAAATTGATATTCAAACTATAAGTATCATCAAAACGATCATTTTTTTTAAGTTAACAAACACAATAGCAAAATTGTAAAACGTTGATCAAAAGAGTTGCTTTTAAGGTGCAAATTATTCACTAACAAGTTTGTTGCTAATAGTTAGCTAATGTACAATGTACTACAATTTTGTCTTGAGATGACTTAAATTTTGTATGCAAATCAATATTTACTGAGTTGAAACTGATGTGCGTACGTCGGTGTAAATTAGTTTTACATAATACGACTTCTTTAATTTGCCACTTCATAAGTATTTATATTTAATATTAAGTTATAAGAGTAGGTGACATGTGAGTAGGGGTGGCCTTTAAGTATGGACAGGAGGGACGGCCGTCTCGAACATCATTTTTTTAAGGGCATCAAAATCATCATTTTTACTTAGTACTTAGTATTAACTATTTATATTTTTTTTTATCTTCCTTTGATTAATTTTATTGAAAATATATTTTTAAAAAACCTTGATTATAAATGAATCCTTTATAAGAAAAACAAGAAAAAAAAATCAAATATTTAAAAAGACATAACTTTATTGATTCGTTTAGAGTATAAAAAATCTTTTGATCGGTCCTGCATATGAGAATAATGTATTCTCATTGGACGCATGTGTAAAAGTTAGTTTATATTGAAGGTGCATCCCTTCCATTATAAAATTCACCGTTTTAAAGAAAAATAGAGGTAATGATAAATTTGTTTAAAATGTGTTACTTTTACATCTTCACTGCTATAATTATTGATATCGGAAGAGAAAATGAATGAAAAAAAAAATTCAATTTAAAAATTAGATAGAGACATTTGTGTAAAGAAACTATTAATGCATGTTGAATGTCAAAGTGAATCTCATATATTAATGAAATAGAAAAGTGAAAAACCTTCTTATAATTAGTGATAGAGTAAAAAGAACATTTTAATCGATTTAGAGTCCATTTGTTGCAAAAAAATTTTTTGAAGAAAATCACTCTAAGAAATTTTTATCCATTTGTTACGGATTTAAAAAACATTAGAATCTAAAACAAAAATATTAAAACTATTTAAAATGAGAAACTGTTTTAAATAATCTTTAAAACAGTTTTTTATATATATTTTGTAATTAAGTGATGTTTATTCCCGTAAACACAAATCAACTTTGACTAAAGAAATTTTTTAAAAAACAAAGCAACTTTGACTAAAGAAATCTTTAAAAAACAAATTATCAAATTTTGACTAAAGAAATCTTCAAAAAACAAAGTTGACTAAAGAAATTTTTGAAAAACAAATTTTCAAATTATTAAATATCAAATTCAACTCTTTTATAATCCATAACAAATAAACGGTCCCTTATTTTTATGTCATTTGATTCATAAGTCAAAATTGAAAAAGTAATTTTAATTTTTTTATTTTATAAAAACTCGCATATTCCGACTAATATAAGCCTAATTGATGAACTATTAATGGGGTAATAACCATTTTTGTCGTTAAATGTATAACACGTAGTCACAATAGTTTATCAGTTAATCGAAATTCAAAAGTAATTTTTGATTATGCATTTCGTTAATCAAAATAGTTTCCGACACTTAAATAGTCGTTCAATGTTGATATTATATATTTTCATACACAGTCAGACAATAACTTATTTTATCAATGTTATTTTTTAACAAACAAAAATGAATATCTTAACAACTGTAGTTTACCCTACACAAGGCGTGCAAAAGGAAAACCACACAAGAGTATTTACAAGAACAAAATGTTAATCAAAACAGAGCACCATTGAAGCAACAAAACAAACAAAAGATTACAGGTGGACGCTCATACAAAGGAGCGGTTGATTCCACCAGTCATAATAGTTGTATGTAAAAGTTGTCTGTTTTGACTTTAACCAATAAAAAGATGTTAATTTAACCCTTTTAATGAGAGTGGAGGATGTCGATGCCGTGTTTTTAAACACACAATCATCCTTTTCCTTCCAATAACTAAATATTATATCTTTGACTATAAGTAAATATATTAAAAAACTAATATAACAATATTAAAAAAACATTTTAACGTAAAAGATTATTTTAATTAATCAAATACACAATAAAAAAACCTATATTAAAATTTCGATATATTAAACCACTATTATAATACTGGATAAACATAACAAAGCCATTACCCGAATATTAATTGAAAAGGTATTTTGTTCTAGAAAAAAATACGTAGTGGAATTTGGTCCGTGTATGAAATGAAGCATCCAGGGGCGAACACGATGCCTCTTCCAACCTTCTTCTCTTCATTCTAATAATCATCACCTTAATCTTTCACACACACTCTCTTCATATTTTTCTCTCTTTCTTTCTTACTTTCTTTTCTTTATTTCCCATTCTACCCTCAATGGCCACTCAATCCCCTCCCGAGTCTCTCGACGTCGACGACTACGTTTTGGTCAGTTCTCTTCTTCTCTTCCCTCTCTTTTATTTTTTAACTCTATCGTTATCGAGAAAATGTGACTCAGAAAACTAACGGTATTTTTTGGACCGGATACCGAGTTTTCAAAAAAAAAAAAAAAAGTTTACACGTGTTTTTTTAATGTTTGGATTGGTGATGGATCGAAATCACGGTGTCATCGTGATTTTGGCAAAAACACGGCCAATTCAAACATACACTTAGTTTTGTTTTTATGAACAGTTTATTTTCAGCTTACAGCATAATCACTTATTATCATAAGTGTTTATGTATAAGACATTTTTATGGCAAAAGTTAAATTATTTTCGTATAAGTTAAAAGCTATTTTGTAGAACTTGTGAAAATGAGGTGAAAAGAGCTTATGAATATGTTATGAGCTGTTTTCATAAGTTCTTCCAAATAGTTTCACGAAAGTTATACTTGTAGGTAAGTTCAAACAAGTCAATCCAAACATGCCCTTAATGTTGTGGAAAATTGCTTTTGAAAATGGATGATTCTGATGCAATTGGACATTTTTTTTACTAAAACCTTGATTCCGATGTGTGTTTAGTTTTTTGATTATTAAATGCATGTTTGGATTCAATTTTGAGTGACATAAGTGATTCTAGAAGTATATAATTGATTTTGACACGTTTGAGTGATTTTCCAGAGGATTATTAATTTTATTTATAGAATTGGAGTTTTTCCCTCTACAATTGATTTTTAGCCTTAAATTGATTGTTTAATGGAATCACTTAACAAAAGAAATTGATTTTATAATATTAATATATTCAAAATCAATTTTTCGCCACTCAACGCGATTTAGGATATATGGTCATTGGAAAAACTAAATTAACTGTAGTGCTTGTTCTTACTATGCAGCTGTGCACAGCTTTTTCTTTCAAAGTTGTTTCTTGTGTTTACCTTTTTTTCTCTCTCTTTTTTGTGTCTGGTTTCAAAGATGAATATGGGAAAAGACAAGTATCTTGTTACCTCAATATCCCTTTGACTTTTAATTGTTAGGTGAGAAATCCAAGGAGAGAAAATGAAAGTCTAAATGTGATTCAATGTTTTCTTTTTCTTATTATTTTTAACTTGTTTGTTGTTTTTCTGTATCATGAGCTGTGGCTTTTCGGGTATGCTTTGCTGTTAGTTCGTAGAAGTATGTAGGTTTCTTACTGTCATTGTAAATGGCTTAGTGTCTGTGCGGACCTCAGTGGCACTAACACTTTTGATAGAAGGCGTGTCTGGTGGACACATGTCGGTGTCCAACACGACACCGAAACATGTGATTGCATTCAATTAATTCATACTATTTTCAAATTTTTACCAGTGTCGACGTGTTAGTGTGGTGTCATGTGTCCGTATATGTGCTTCATAGGTGCGGACTCACAATGGAGGGTTAGAATTTATGTTTCCTCCTTCCGAATTGATATATGATTTTTGTAAAATCTTAATGTTTAGTCATTTCACTTACAAATCTTGTATGACTAAATGTGGTGAAAAGTGAAAACCTAATGGTAGTTTTTCGTAATAACAAAAAATTACATTTAAGTTTTGCATAAAGTTTGCTGTTTGAGTAAACACATCCAAATAAATACCTTTGCTTCAGTGAAACTTAACTTCAAAACCAAATGATGTTTACAAAGTCAAGTTCATTCAGAAGCATCTTTTTCGTATGCTTGCTTTTGTCCTATGCTCACTCAATAAAACATACTTAAATTTGTGATTCAATAACATTGGTCCCTCACAATGCTCGATGTCTGGTTACTTTTCTTATAGAACTACCGTAGTAACAAAGTGTAAATAGTGAAAGGCTATTTGTTCGCTTTTATTAGTTTGAGTCCGTAATTGTGAGCATCGAGTAATATAGATGATAGAATTCAGTCATCCTGTCCTACTATGTTTGAAACACTCAAAGGAATGGTGAAAAGTTATAAAACAAATAAACATTTTATCTGGGAGTCTAAGATTTGGTTTGGTTGCAGGATAATGGACCAGAAGGATTGTCATGGGACACATTTCATTATGTTTACGAGCTTGTACAAAAGGGAAATTTGGCCTTTCGAGACAACAGAATGGAAGAGGTGATGAAAATAGTGTGCTTTATTTTTGGCTATTCTGTTAATTGTTTTTCTGAGTGCAGTCCATTTATATATGAATATGATTATTGCCAGCAACATTTTTTATTCTTTTTTCTCTACGCAAAATGTATTATATTGGGTTTAACAATAGAGTAATCATACATCTGCATTATCAATCTATTACTTAGTTTTTCTGATTAAAATGTTAGTATTAATCCGGAGTAATCATGTATCCTCCCAATACTTCATGATGAAAACATAAACGAACAGATTATGGAAGCATAAACAAAAAGATTATGAGGATGTAAATTTTTCTTATAAGATTAAGATTCATTAACTTATGGAAGTCGGAATATATTGATTTATTGTAGCTTTATGTCAAGAATTTGGGAAAAGGGATCTTGTGCGACAACAGTATTGTTCTGGGGATGCAGTCAAGTGTAATGGAATTGTATTACTTATTCCTTTATCCATGCATTTATTTAATCATTCTATGCGAAATACAGGTCTTTATTATCTGGTTATCTGTATTTCGATGTTACGTCTATCCAGTATTATATAGAATGCGTTTTCTTTTAGATAAAATATGTTTTGAGTTTTAACTATAATCATGCTATGATTGCAGTATTTTTTGTTATAATTGGTAAAATTTAGAGTTTGTTTCACATGTCTTTTCTTGGTCTGTTTGATGGAAGCTAAATGAATTGGTGTTGGCCATAAGCCTTACATATATAGTTATTGACAAACGATTGAGTTGCTGCTTCAATCTGATACATGCTTTGCTTCTGAAACATTATGTCATACTTCAGTCTGTTCACTTTTTGTTTTTTTGTGGTATTGCAATGCATTTGCTTAATACATGCTTCATTCTTGAAAAACACTTCTCAATTTTGGATAAGGGACGGAATTCTCATGCTTCACAAGCCTACTTGTAGAATTTTATACAGAGATATCAAGGAATTATTTCATATACAGGGAAATTTGATGTTTATAATTTCTCTTTCTAATGTTGATCTTTGCGATTATTTATTCAGGCAATCAACTTTTACACAAGAGCTAATAGCATCAAATCTAGTGATCCAATCATCCTTGGCAATCGAAGTGCAGCTTATATTAGGTTAGTCATATTCAATATTTTTCTTTTAAATTGGTTATGACAAACTGTTTTTTTAATCTTGTTCCAAATAGTTTTGCTTCAGATCTGTTAAGATTCTTGTTCTCATGCCAATGATAACATTTTCCAATCAGGATTAGCCAATATTTAATCCATAGATCATCATCATCCTCAGAACATAGGCCATTGAGTGGGCTTGATCCCACAACACTTGCCGAAGTATGTTCTATTGGATCATTTTCATCATGCTGAAATTCTATCATACTTCTAAATTGATTTGCACATACTAAGTTGTTTCTTGGCAACCATTTCAGCTGGGTTTGAAGGATGCTGCAAAGCTTGTGGAACTCCAAAGCAGTTCAGTAAAACCATACCTTTTGAAGGCCAATGCTCTTCTTCTGGTAAGGCACTCATCTCTTTTTCTCACTTGATCTCTTTGGTAGTTTATAGGGTAGCCCCTGATATTTTTGTTTTAAAAAAAAAAAAAAAAAATCTTTCTAGGTGGGAGTTGATTTCCATTTAGCTAGGTGATTCAAATTCTTTTTCTTTTGAAGGCTCTCTAGAATTTTAATTCTATGCGTTGTATTAACCCTTGTCGCTAGTTGAGGGGAATTCTCCCACCTCGGGTCTGTACCTACTTCATGTGGAACTCTTGAATGTAGGGCAAGTGTGGAGTTGGACATGGCCTGTGTTGTGGTGATTCAAGAGAATAATAAGGGGAAGGGGCAAAAATGTTGTTAGCATATTTAACATGTAGTTCATATGTAAATAGTAGCTGCTAGCATTTAGGGATATAGTTACACAGATTAAGGATTTGATTGGATCATCTGTAACTATTAGATGATTCCTTCTGTGATTATAAATACAACCCCTGTATGGTCATATGACACAATGTTCACATATCTCATTCTTACAAATGTTTTAGTTTTTGCTGGTGATCCATGGAAATACTTTTGAATAGGAAGCACCTTTACAGTGATTCTTGGGTTTTAGTTCTAATAATCAACCAAACAAATGGTTACCACTGTGCTTTTGATTTGTTCTCTATCTTCAATGCGTAATAAAATTGTTTAATGCTGATTGCTCTACCTAATAGAATATATTAATTAAATAATTTTATTAAATGCTTGTGTATGAGCTTGGCCTTGATGTACTTTGTACTGCGCTTTTGACACAGTAACATATATACAATGGGTGACTGTGCTATATTATTCATCCCATTGCAGTCGACTTTTTTGCTACTCTCTTCCACACTCACTACTTTGCACTGTACTCTGTTTCAAAAAATTGCTTCACCCTGTTTTTGGCCTTTGTCCATGGGCAGATCCTTATCTTCACTCTTGTTTCTCTAGCCTACTTTTATATCATGATGATGGTGTCTATATTGAACTTAACTTTATATGATATTGCATTTAAATGGCAGTTAGAGAAATATGATGTGGCTCGGGATGTTATTCTTTCTGGACTTCAAGTTGATCCTTTTAGGTATTGCACATTCACAAGTCTTTTCTTATTTTTATTTTATAACTCATATTTTACCCCTATTGGAAATATAGGTTAAATGTCTGAATGTAGAACTTTTGCTAGTCATTTAGTGTGCTATTTATAACCGCTGTTTCATTGCATTTGATATCATGTAGTAATTCCCTTCGGGAATGTCTTCAAAGAGTGGAAAGAGTCTCATCTAGTTCAACTGGAAGGAGTACACATGGACAACCGGAGCGGAATGATGACTTTGATTGCACTCTCTGCCTGAAGTTACTGTATGAACCTGTCACAACCCCCTGTGGACATTCATTTTGCCGTTCATGTCTATTTCAGTCAATGGATCGTGGTTAGTGATAGTTAATGTTGATTATTATTTCCGTAGGAAAACATATGTTCTGTGTTAGGTTTGATTATTGTTCTCATTTGTTAGGGAACAGATGCCCATTGTGCAGGACAGTTCTGCTCATTAGCCCCAGAACATGTTCAATTAGGTGAGTTGTCTATCTAATATAGATAAATAGCCAAATCGTAGCCTTGAATCAATTTCTTTGTTTTTCTTGTTATAGTTTATAGTGGGATGGTTATTCACGAATTCAAACTATAATAGGTTGAAAGATCGTGTGCTAAATACACAGCAGTGTCAAGTTTGCTTAAATTGGTAGAAATTTTTTGCATGTTTTCAATATATTTTATTGATTGATGAATGTCCTTTAATACCTACAATGGGTATATCTTATGGACATATGCGACTTGTCTACCTCAACTCAGTTTAATCTCATAGTCAGATGCTGTGATCAAATAAAAAGTTCTATTAGATTTGATTCATTATTTAATTTTTCCTAATTTATGTTCCTATTAACTGCTGCTAGTGTGACATTGAAGAGCATCATGCAAAAGAACTTTCCAGAGGAATATGCTGAAAGGAAGCAAGAGAATGACAGTTTAGTCAACATTGGTGTCGATATGCTCCCTCTTTTTGTCATGGATGTTGTCTTACCCTGTCAAAGGTTTCCACTAAATATATTTGAACCTCGTTATAGACTTATGGTGAGTTGGTCAATGGTTCTGATGCTCACTGAATTTTTTTAATTTTATATATTGAATGTCTTGAATGTGAAAGTTGGTAATTAGTTTTCCTTTTGGTACTTGTTCATATCTTTGACTTCTCAAGTATACTCAATCTGATTCCTTTCTTTTCTAAAACCTTCCATAGCACTTCTGTAGGCATTCTATCATATGCTTTTTCTAAAGGAAAAAATAAATAAAAATCATGTGTAGATCTTTGTGATCCCTCTAACAGATCTCCATCAATCTTCTTGGCAAGTATATAATTTCCATGTGTCAGGAACCCATGAAATTTTATATCCAAACACCTTGGTCAATCTCCTCGACATAACATTGAACTGTTATATTTGTGATGTAACTCTTTTGTTTTATCTCTGCACAATCACTCTCAATGTTCATAGTATGAATCATGAGCAATGTAGTCAAAAACAAGTCCCAGCTCGTAGGATCGCACCACAGCACCTCGACCATGCTTCAACTTTGCTCTGGTTCAGTTTTGCTCTGTTTCCTCTGTTTTTTTACCATTTTTCCTCTGTTTTCTCTGTTTTTTACCGTTTTTCCTCCGTTTCCTCTGTTTTTCTCTATTTTGTTGCTTGGTTCCTTTGTTTTTCCTCTATTATCTCTGTTTTTATGCTTGGTTCCTCTGTTATCCCTCTATTTTCTCTATCTATTTCTCTCAACTCTATCAAAAACCCACCGATCCTACTTACGAACCGTGTTACGTTCCTCGTGTTTATGTTCTTTCACCAGCCAACCGATCCTACGTAGGATCTCGATCCTGACTACATTGCTCATGAGTTTAGATCTCCTTATAATTTGTGTTGTTTTGTATGTCATCTTAAAGATAAGTATTATTGTGCTTCATCTCCATTTGTTCAGAATGCTTTTAGACCTGGATATCTCATTGACTAGCTTTGTGATTCATCTCTTACTTTTCTTTCCATGCCTCTTCCGCACTCACCGGTATATTATGTGATCCAAGTCCAACTACCTTCCCATTTGTGCCCTCGTTAATGTTTCCTTTACATCTTATCCTCTTATTCTTCGGTAGTTTTGAGTTTTTTTTTTGTCCTCTCTAGTAGTAAGTCTATCCGAATGCAAAGAATAGTTATTTCCTTCATTAAAGATAACACAAGTATACTAATTTATACAAGAAAAAAAATGACAGTGTTTTAAATTATTTGTATTTATAATTAGTCAAATATTCCATTTAGTTAGTGATAAAAGGTATTTATTCTATTCAAATTGTCTGAAACTCTGAATGGTATGTTATTTCTTATTGAATCTTTTTTCTAATGGGAAAAAACAGGTAAGAAGAATAATGGAAGGCAATCATCGGATGGGAATGGTAGATTATTTTACTTATCCTTTTCTTTCCATTTTCTTATTTAAGTTATATAATTGTATTGACCATATCCATCTCTTACTGTGTGTGACTTGTCTATTGATCTTCTAGGCTATAATAGATGCTTCAACAGGATCATTAGCAGAGTTTGGCTGTGAAGTGGAAGTCACAGAGTATGTGCTTGGCTTTTATATTACCTGAAAAAAAGTCTCAAATATCTATATCCCCTTCCCCACATGAAATATCTTCTCATCTTTGTCGTTTGTATTAAAAATATATTCTACTGCATGGTGTAGGTGTGAGCCACTTCCAGATGGTCGTTTTTATATAGAGGTAAAAAAATTAACTGGTTTCTTTGCTTTATTTATGATAATTAGTGTACTGTAGATGAGGTTTGAGAGTTAAAAAATTGCTCTTGCTTTCCACTTTTGAGAAAGGGAAGTATTTTTTTTTCTTTCCTTCTTTACCAAATAAAGTCTCACATGGAGTCTATTATAAACTATACAGATCTTCATTATAGAGCTAAAAGTCTGTATTTGTCATGTTGTTGATTATGTGCACTGTTCTCATATGGTTTGGAAAAATTCAACCACGTTGGTTTATGCGGTTATATTTTGATGAATCGAAAAAGTAATTTATTGAAACTACAACTTTTGCTTATTATATATATTCCAGATGGTCTTGAGGATTTCTTGAGTTGAGTTGTTCAAGTTAAGACTTGCTTTTCGTCACAGTTGGGATTGGTTATTTGGTTTTAATGGTCCAAGTATTCCTTCAAAGCTCCTTAGAAATTTCTATCGAAATCGACTCTCTTTTCTTTACTTTTTTTAATGATATTTCAATATGTAACAAATTTTGATTATTCCTTCAAAACAAATTATGATTATGTGCAGATTGAAGGTCGTAGGAGATTTCGCAACCTTTGTTCTTGGGATCAAGATGGGTGAGTTGTCTCTGGGTCTTATATTCAATAAAATCGCTTGCTATTTTTTTTTTGTGTGTGGGAATTTGCCTTTATATCTTAATGTTTCATGCAGATATCGTGTTGCAGAAGTTGAATGGATACAGGATATTATGCCGCCAGAAGGAACAAAAGAAAGAGAGGATGTAAGTTCACTTTAATTCGGGCATACATTTCTTTGTAAGCCGTATAGGCTGCATAGGAGGTAGATTGTGATCGGCTCAAGTAAAGAATAGTACATCTATCCTTATATATAACCACCTTTTTTTGAGAAAAAAATTTACCCCTCAATATAATCCCCATTTCAAATTACTAGATACATTTACTATTTTTTCCAAATAAACCCCTATTATAAGTCGGATGACCCTTTATGTTGAATGCATTATTATTCTAACAAATTTTCATCTTTCTAACTTACAAGTAATGACTTATTTGTACATTATTATAGTTACAGGAATTGACGCATAATGCAGCAGAAAGTGCTCGAACATGGATAGGAAGAGCTAAAGAAGCAGCAAGACAAGGTAAACACTAAACCATTGTTCACCAAGATTTGTTTATACATCATGTCGAGAATACTGCTGCAGTACTAAATTATATAAATATATCATATGCAGATCAAAGAAGATTAGAGAAACTCGTGAATGTTGAAGGAATGATACCCTCATTAAGAGACCCCGAGCGCTTTAGTTTTTGGGTGATTATTACATCTGTGACTTGAATGTTTTTACTTTGTTCACAAAAACAACAGCATTTGCTGTATATATTGCTTGTACTAATGTTATCTTTTTTACAGCTCGCAACCCTCTCGAATCGTAGGCCTCCAGAAAGATTGGATCTCCTACGTATTAGAGATACAACAGAGGTATTGAGTCATTTTTACAAAAGTTGAACTTAAGTTGCATTATAAATTGCATTAAGTCTTGGTCTTTGTATTTAATAAAAGCAGTATATTTTAATTAAATATTCCATTTTTTTTACATATTTAATTAAATAAACCTAGTAAGAACCAAAAATTAATACAGCTATTCTAGGAAAAGAGTTGAACTGTTTTCGAGAAATGATAATATGACTTATTCACACATTTCTTGTAGAGAATTAGACGAGGCCTGATATTTCTTCGAGCAGAGGAACAAGGATGCAGAATTCAGTAAAAATGAGCTGAGGAACTTTACCATTACTATTGGAATTTGAATATTTATTGTAAATTCATTTACAAGCCACTCAAATATTCTTTGGCTTCATAAATGGCTGTTCATGAGGCAATTTTTGTTATAACATAGTGTTGAACCCAATTGTTCTAATACACATGGATATCCACATTACCTTTTATTCACAATCTGATTTATACAAATGTTGGTTGATTTAAAGTTTTCAAATATTATGAGGACGCTAAGTTTTACATCATATTTTTATTAATCATCAATACCCTTTCTCTATAATATGCTTTGCCTCCTTGGTAGTCTTTAAAACAACATCCACCCTTTGAAGAATCAAACATTTTCAAAAGCAACTCATTGCATACGAAAGAGATGATGTAAGTTCACTTTAATTCTGGCATACGTTTCTTTGTAAGCCGTATATAGCCACCTTTTTTTTAGAAATTTTTTTACCCCTCAATATAATCCCTACTTTGGTTCCTATAAATATACTGAATTTTTGTTTTAGTCCCTCTAAAAAATTTCTTCAACTTTTACTACCTATAAAATTTTCAGTTACCATTTTTGTCTTTATTTTTAAATTGACTAATGAATTTTTTAATGAAATTGTGCATAAATGTGTAGAATATTGTAAAAATCTCTCAAAAACAATTAGAATATTTTAACAAAACATGAATTAAATATGAATTTCTAACCGCCAAAAATATAAAAAAAAAAATCATATTTAATTCATATTTTAACAAAAATATGAAATAAATATATATGTTTTCACGTCGAATTCCCTCGTATAATAAGATGAGTAACGATGTAAATGAATGCATTCCAATACATTCTTTTGAACTTAATCTTACTGTACTGCCAACTGACAAATTTAAATTGACAGAGGAGCATGATCAAGCACAAAACATCTTATACAATGAAGTTCGATGTGAAAACATATATAGTTGATTTGGTAAAATACAAGTTGTGCTCTCTTCATTGTTTTGACTTTTCAAAGAGTCTTGCAAATCTTTACGCTAAGTATAAGATACTTTAATACCAACATCTTCAGCAAACTTTCATAAATTAAACTTAAATTCCAACAAAATAAAGATACTATATAATAATGATGCTACCTAAACATAATCTTGTGGCATAATCAAACTCTTGAGAATACCTTCAGGCGATCTGAACAACATAGCTTTCATCTAAATCCTCGGGAACATGCAATGTTGGCGATATATAGAGAACATGGTCCTCATGCAGTCATCGTCTGTCAGCATTATCTTTTCATATTACAAATAACCGGGATGTGCATACTGAAGGTCCTCCACCCTCCTTGTGTCTCCGGGGTTGAGTCCTTAATTGATTTCATTCAGTTGATCCTTCATATCCTTTTGCGTGACATCGATCCAAACCTTGAACAAATGAGGATTTCCATCGTTGAAGCGTACTTGAGCGCTGAACAACTTGTCCATTGTTTCAGATCTACATCATAAGAAATTATACAATCAATGAAAAGCTCATTCAAACATTTCATCAAACACTTGGAGTACAAATTATACATAAACATGCAAACATCTAAACAATTAAGCAATATAAGTCATTTGCATATAACATTGTATCTTCCTAAAAAAAAATGTAAACATTGTATCATTTCTTGCCAAAAAAGTTAAAATTTAAACAAACCCTTAAACTAAACAATTTCTAATTTAAGAGGAAAAATCTAACATATAAACATAAAATGTTAATGGTGTTTGATTATGAAAACTTTGTTGGAACAAAGGGTGTTTCGCAAAATCACCTCTTGAGTTTTGATGATAACAAGGTATTAAAAAATCATCAATTGGATATGCCAAACATTTGTTCAAGTGTACAGGATCATAATCAAAGTACTATTCATAAAGATTCTGAATGAACAAGTCAAAGAGCAAAAGGAATTTTATTGAAGCTTACAGCGTTTGAAAGAAATGCGTCTGAAAGATATGCGTCTGAAGAAATGCGTCTGAAGAAACGAGTCTGAAGAAAGCGCTCCTGAAGACACGTCATCAGAAGCAAGGTCATCAGAACCAAGGTTATCAGAAGCATCTCATCAGAAGCCACTTCACCAGAGTTGACAAAGTACAATGTACGAAGTGTACGACCACTAACTCTGAGCATGCCTCTGCAACCAACATCTATGCAACTTGTCTCTACATCAAGACAAGAATAACAGTAATATTGCTGCAGACATTGTTCCGTTTCAAATGGAATGGATTTGAAATTGGTTCTTCATAGGACAATTATCAAATCAGACAAAAGATCAATGGTGAAGAATCAAAGCTTCAAGCAAGACAAGTTGATGTAACGGCTAATTCTCAACGTCTCTCAAATCCTCTATAAATAGGGATAAAGACTTGAAGAATAAAAAAAAAATACATAACAAGAACACAACAAGCAAAAGGCCAATACTCTTTGTGCGAAAACGTCGAAAACACATCAACAACTTAGAGAATTCTTACAATAGTTCATATCTTAGAATTCACAAGTGTCTAGAAAAACAGAGTCTGTTATGTTCGTATTGTTTTGTGAATACCTCTGATTGTATATCAAGTATTCAAAACCTTATTCAATTATTTGTAATTGTTAAGAGAAGTCTCTTTCAGTTGTGA
>Ga0228710_1000773_pt1 | contig 44005 bp, 26 predicted proteins | sample MedpolnodulmetaG_FD_177995 | JGI IMG/M metagenome (GOLD analysis project Ga0228710, IMG submission 177995) | Root nodule microbial communities from Medicago polymorpha collected in Santa Monica, California, United States - pink nodules | ecosystem: Host-associated > Plants > Roots > Nodule... | reverse complement strand
AAAATTTGTTATATATATATATATATATATATATATATATATATATATATATATATATATATTAGATAGGTTATGCTAACTTGTGCGTTGTGCCCTTATGACGTATGTTAAAGATTTCATGAATGGTAAATATTTATTACAAAACATTATTTTTCAATCTTAACATGTGCTCTACAGACACACGTTAACATTTTCCATATTAAATTAATGTTACTTACACGCATATATTAAATTATTTAAAACAAGACCTCTCTCGAAAGAGAAAAAAAAAGCGTTAAACACACATGTGGTCGCAATTTTTAAGAGAATTATATCTCTAAAGTAGTGTCTTGGATGAGTATATTTATTCACAAACCAAAATGATATATATTAACAACAACGATGTGATTCCCCGCACAAAGTGTGCTGAAGAGAGGCAACACTCAAAAGTTTGCAACAGTCATGTGCCAAGATAGGTGTGGCACCGCCAAGACAGATAAAAAAAAAAATACACGCGAACACCCAAACAGGGGAACGGGTGTTGCCACCAATCATGATAACAAAAATTAAAGGACAGTCATTTAGCTTTCAGCCACAAAAAAGAATTCAATTTGATTTTATCAATTTAGACGGAAGGATTTGAACCTGTATTGTTGAAGACACGGTTATTACGATCCTTCTATATCACCCATACATAAGCAAACCAAATTACTTTGAAAACAGAGTGTGTGCTTCGAGGCATTCCGACCATTAAAGAGAACTGTGTGAAATGTTCTCGCAGCTGACTAGGAGACACTGTAGATAAGCCTACCCAATTTTGCACGTGTAACCAGACATTGTTGGGAATTCCGCGCTCCAAAAAGAGATGAGTAGCAGATTCGTCTCCACACCCAAGTGATGTATCATTTTGGACTTATGGCCCCGTTTGTTATGGATTAAAATAAAAGTGATTTTGAAATAAAATAATTTAGAGATTATTTTGTATAAATTTCATAAAAAATCAGAATCTGTTTTGCGTTTGTTTACCGTAATAAAAATCATTTTTTAAAAATAATTTAGTTTGTTTGGATACACCTATATAAAAGAGATTTTTTTGTTACGAAGTTAGTTCAATCTTTTAACGCATATTTTCTCTCTCCTCTAAAAAAAAATATATTTTGAGAATTGCTCTTAACCGCTTCTCGTTTGAAGTTGTTTTTATATATTTTTTAGATTCTAATTTTTTATAAAGGTTATAACAAATGGATGCAATACTTTTAAAAGTGATTATTTTTTAAAAAAAAGTGATTTTTTTTCTTGAAAAAACTATTACAAACGAGCTCTTATTGTCCTTTTCAATTTTACCCTTTCATTTAAAGAATTTGTCATGTTATACCCACTTGCTTTTTATAATAAGTATTTTAGCAAAGGTATAGCTAAAGAGTGATTGAATATACCTCGAGAGTTGAGATGCACGTTGCTAAAATACTTCTAAACAATAAATGGGTTAAGTTAACAACTCTTACGAACATTTGTAAGAATACATCCATTTATTTTTTACAAGGAGGATTTTAACATGTGATGACTAAAAAGTGACTAAATACACCTTAAAATGCATGTTGTAAAAATACACCGTCATAAAAACTAGTAGGTGTATCGTAGCACACCACTTAATTTAAATCATTTTAAAATCTTATTTAAATTATTAATTAAAAAATTAGTTAAATCCAATCAAAATAGAAACAATTTACAACGATAGGATGAACAATATACAAAAGTATAACAATATTAGACATTGTACAAAGCCTTACTATGACATTGTATAAAGATAATATTGTGTTTTAGTGTAACCTTTTTTCTTTCAATTTGACTTTCATTTAATTATTTCTACAAGGGTTAAATGACGTTTACCTTAATCAATTGAGCGAGTTTTGGTTTAGTCCCTGTAATAAAACAAAGTCTGAGAATCCCCCTGCAATTTAAAGATTATTTGATTTCAGACGCTGAAGACATCTGTTTGTACACTTAAGTTTATGTGGTGCGCTGAGTCGTTGTTTTTTGATTATGTAGCATGTTTGGTGGATATTGTTAGTTATTTTAGTTTTATTTTAATTCCACTTGCCTTTTTCGTTATTAAATGAATTTCATTTTTTTTATGGAAAATAAATTTTAAAAATTAAAAACATATATATTTTTTTATTTTCTCTTCTTCATCTTCTCTACTGCCATGATTTTTATCTTTCTCATACCACACCGTCATCAATAAATGCAAACTCAAAAAAAATCTCCCTTAGTTTCATCCTCCTCTCCTTCATCTTTCCGTACACATTCATTATTTCATAATCAAATTCATCAAACCCAAAAAATCGAAACAAAAAAAACATGATTTCGATTTACCCTTAATTTCTACTCTTTCATAAAGGTGGAAAATAAAAAGAAAAAAGATTGGCCGTGATCATATAAATCCAGCCTTGATTCTTCTAAAACGTACCAACAATGAGCCAACGACAAATTTTTTTAAAACTTTTTCTTCAAAATTTCTTCAATGTTTTTCGCTATTTTTCAATTTCTTTTTTTCGAACAAGCTATTTTTCAATTTCTTAAAAAATGTTTATGTCTAAAATGCAGATGCTCAAATCTAAAACTCAATAAAAAAAATTAATATCTTAAAAAAGACAATGTTTATTGTCGTTGGTGCTGATGATGAAGCTCGATGAGGGTAATGCTGAGAATAACAATTAAACAACATCAAATATTTTATCAGATTACCTCGTATTTATTTATATTTAGTGTGGGTTTGAAAAAGGAAGATATTTTTTGATTTGAAAAAAGAAGAAGGGAGAGAATAGAAGATTGAGAGAGCATAAGAGATAAGTTTTTTTTTTAATCTTTTATTTTTTGTTTAAAAAAATAATGCCACTTGTTGGGGCAAAGCAGCACGCCATGCAGGCAAAATTACACGGTCAGATTCAAATCAGCGCACCACTCTATATGTTTTACATAGTTAGTAACTTAAAAGTCAAAAACTAAAAATCTTCAAATTACAACGGAAAATCTCCGGTTTTTTTTAGGTGTAAACCAAAACAAGCCAAAATAGCATAGGGTAGTCATTATTTAACCCTTTTTGTAATTTGATTGTGAATAAAAACAAAAAGATGAGTGTTAGTAATAAATAAAGGGTCATGGTAAACAGTGTCCCATGAATACTAGTTAATTGGTTAAAAATATAAATTAAAAAACAAACTATGTTGTTTAATAAGGTGAAGTAAAGTGGATATATTATGTTGTTTTTTTAAAATCAAATTGTCACATGTGATTTAATCATTCAATAATTAATCTAAGTAATTTCTACTTTAACAATGGTTGTTTGCAAAAAACTTAAACTTAATCTCAGATATGTTGTTTACAAAGAACTCAAACTCAATCTCAGATATTTATTTATAAATAAATAAAAGGGTTAAATAAGTTTTTCGTCCCTATAAATATAACGAATTTTGATTTTAGTTTCTAAAAAAATAAACTGAATGTTTTCATCCTCACAAAATATTTTATTTTGTTTTTGGTCCTTAATGACCCCTTTATGTTCATGTGAATGTGAAGATTATAATACTTTTATGTTCAAATTATATCTATATTATATTATGTTCAAAATTCATATATTCATATTACGTTCAAAATATAAAGTCAAAATTATATCTATTAGGGACCAAAAATAAAACAAATTTTTTTATGAAAATGAAAAATCTCATTTTATTTTTTAAGTATTAAAAACAAATTTTGATATATTTTTAGAGGAAAAAAAAACTTATTCAATCCTAAATAAAATAGATAGAATCATAGTATGTGAGAAAATGATGACGATCTTTATAATTTGGGAGCAGTGCATTTTATTCAAATTCTTACGCACGCTCCGTTCCGTTCCGTGAAACCAACGGTAAAATAATAATTAAAAAAATAATAAAACCTCCTTCTTCTTTCTCTCTCCATCTCTATCTCTTTCATTTTCTCTGTTGCAGTGTTTTTGAAGCGAAGATAAAAAGCCAAATTGCACTTGCACGCTCTTTTTCCTTTTCTTTTTTTATTATATTTCATTTCATTTCATTTCATTTCATTTTCATCTTCCCTCTCGCCGGCAACTGCACCTGCCGATAACAAATCAAAACCAAACCACCCATCTCTCTCTCTCTCTCTCTTTCTCTACAATTCGTTACGCATTTTTCGAGATCGTTAGGGTTTGAGTGCGAACAACAATGTCATCAGAGGAAGAAAAGTTGTTGAAGGAAGCAAAGAAACTTCCATGGGAGGATCGTCTTTCTCACAAAAACTGGAAAGTGCGAAATGAAGCCAATATTGATTTGGCTTCTCTCTGTGACTCAATCACCGATCCTAAAGACCCTCGTATCCGTGAATTCGGTTAGTGTAATTTCTGTTTTTCATTTGTTAGGGTTTTTTCCTCTTGCGTTTATCGATCTATTAATTATGGATCTGGATACGGTTTTAATTGGTGAATGTTGTTTTGTGAATTTTGAATTGGATCTTGATTTCTGTGTTTTTTTATTTGAATTTTGAATTTTGAATTTGTTAGGTCATTTTTTTAAAAAGACAGTGTCGGATTCGAATGCTCCGGTGCAAGAGAAGGCACTTGATGCATTGATTGCTTACTTGCGAGCTGCAGATGCTGACGCTAACAGGTGATAATTTCACATTGTTTACCATTATTTTTCATATTTAATTGCATGTTCTAGTGTGAGTTCCAATTTGAATTTGAATTTTGGAACAGGTTTGGGAAAGAAGTATGCGACGCGGTTGTGGCTAAATGTCTGACGGGAAGGCCGAAGACAGTGGAGAAAGCTCAGGCAGTGTTTTTGCTCTGGGTGGAATTGGAGGCTGTGGATGCGTTTCTGGTACTCTTCTTTATGTGTATTTCATTTCGTTGCCGTTGAATGATTTTCTACTGTTTATATTCATTTCTGCTTGGAGTTCGTGTCTAGGTGACTAGTGGGTTGCTCATATGTTTTCAGTAATGAGGGTTGCACTTTTGATTCTTAAAATGTAGTTAGTTTCAGTAATTACAATGTGTGTGGAAAACTTGTTGCATACATGATTACAATATAAACTTGTGGCCTATTTTGGTTGTGTACCGGTACGTGGGGAAGTAAACTTGTGGGGAGTTTGTTTGATGGTGGAAGAGGTTTGTTTTGCTTGAGCTGATTATTTCCAATTTTGTTTTTGCTTGTGGCATTTGCACAATGACAAACTCTCCCTCTTGCGATACTATTACAATATTCAATACGAGGACTTCATTTATCATTTACGATCACGGTGTCAGATATTCTTATTAAAATTATATTCTTAAGTTCCTGCCTCACTTATGATTGAATTGAGTGATTGGTCTCTGGAACTGGTTTTTGCGAAATCTGTAACTTGTATTTCATATCCCATGGTGAAATTTTTTTTGACGTTTACTGGTGCATTTGATTTATTTTGTAATTTTGTTCTAAATCTAGAGTGTTTAAACTGATGCGAGTTTAGGAATTGAGTCTATAGATCCTTAAAATGGAAAAAGTATATTGTCTCAGTTCTCTAGAGAGGCAGTAGTGGATGGCATTGTTGAGGTTTGATCCTCTTGAGTAATGGTTGTTAGTCTCAATTAATAATATGGCATTTCTTTTGACAAAAATATATATTGTAGAGCCCCATTTCTATTGGAACACACACAAAAAAAAGAAGCCCCCTTTCTGTTGCATTTTACAAAGTTATACGGCTTTTGAATTCAATTAGTCCTGTTTCCCATTACCCCGATATGGCAATTATTTTCCATGAAACTATATATTTTATGGCTCCATTTCTAGAGATTAGTGACTTAGGCCCCGTTTGGATTGAGCTTATGAAAAAGAGCTTATGCAAATAAATAAGCTTTTATCTTAATTCATAAGATCTCAAACGAAAATCGTACCTTCATAAACTGTTTTTTCATAAACTACATTAACAAGCTTATAAATAATACATAAAGACATATTTATTTGTATAAGCTGTTTTGCATAAGCTCTAAAATAAGCTAGGAAGAAATGGCTTTGCACCTACTTGTCATACATCTCTTTTTCTGCTTTTCTTAAGGTTTTTAGTAATTTTTAAGATGCAGAAGTGAACAAGTTTAAAAAGGGCAACCCGGTGCACTAAAGCTGTTGAAGTGAACAAGTTTATTTAACTTTAAATCTTAATAAGTTTCTACATAAAATTATTAAGGCTCTGATCCCCCCAAACTGTTGAATTCATATGGTCTTTTTCCACTTTCACTGTTTTTAGTTTATTCTATGTTTCGGGTTATTAAGATACTTTGGGGGTTTAGTTTACATACCAATAACTTCACATCTACTAGTCATGCTTTTCGCCCTTTCATTATTAAGGCTCTTGGTAATTTTAGGATGCAATGGAGAAAGCGATAAAGAACAAAGTTGCTAAAGCAGTGGTGCCTGCAATAGATGTTATGTTTCAAGCTTTAAGGTTTGAAATCTCATTGCAAAATCTATAGTAGCTGTTTCTGTTTTGTTACTCTCATATAATGATATACTTATCTGTCTTCATACTGCTAGTGAATTTGGATCTAAAATTGTGCCCCCAAAAAGAATTTTGAAGATGCTTCCGGAACTCTTCGATCATCAAGATCAAAATGTTCGTGCATCCTCTAAAGGGCTGACTCTTGAACTTTGTCGCTGGATCGGTAAAGATAATGTTAAATCAATCTTGTTTGAGAAAATGAGAGACACAATGGTAAGCTTATCTGTTCCTCTTAGATATTTGATTTATTATATTCTCCTCCTAATATAAACTGTAAATTTTCCAATTCCTTTTTATTTATTTATTTATTTATTATATTGTAGAAAAAAGAGTTGGAAGCGGAAGTTGTAAATGTTACGGGAATAGCAAAGCCAAGCCGTAAAATAAGGTAGATATCTTAGTTTTCAGTGCACTTAGAACATCCATTCTTGTTCTTTTTTTCTTCATATCTTCAAAAGATTTTTTTTCCAGAGATTTGTGGATGTCATGATGCTCTTTGGACCCTTGAAACAATTTTTAATGCTAGAGCTGATCATGAAAATATTGTAATGTCTTCAATCTTTTTGTCAATTTTGTGGAGATCGAGCAATGTGGACCTAAATATAGATCATACTTAAATTTTATTCCTTTATAAGTTTTGCGTATCCACGGTAGATACTAAAATATTCTTTAAAAGAAGTGGAATAACTAAATGTTAGACCATCTGCTGCCAATGAACAAAACTATTAAAAAAAACTTTCTTGCTGTTTTAAATGTGACATTTCACTCGAGTCAGATTTCCAGCGTGATTTTTGATTAAGTCTCAAAATTTTAACTTGCTCCCTGACAATTGAAACTCATTTTATCTAGCCAGATAGGGGTTTACCTTAGCTGATGACAGGATCCACTGGATTGTAATCATACATTTGTCTAATCACCATATGAGGGTAATACCATCTTAATATATATTCCACCATTTTTTAGATCTGAGCAAGACAAGGAACCTGAACAGGAAACTATATCTGAGGTTGTGGGTGCTGGCCCTGCTGAAGAATCTGGGTCCGATGGTATGTAAATTGATGTTTTAGATGGAGCATGCTCTTATCAGATATGGTTTGTTTTTCATCTGTGACACTAACATACCTACCTGTTTGCAACTATTATATTGTCAGCTCCTCAAGAAATAGATGAATACGAGCTTGTTGATCCGGTTGATATTTTGACTCCTTTGGAGAAATCAGGATTTTGGGATGGAGTGGTCAGTTCTTCTCTGCTACATCTCTCTCTCTCTCAATACATTACTTTTTATCACATCGAATCTGTCTCATTTTTTCCCCCTTTTAATCTTATTAAATCTTTAGAAAGCTACCAAATGGCTTGAAAGGAAGGAGGCTGTTGGTGAGCTGACAAAGCTTGCATCAACAAAAAGAATTTCCCCTGGTGATTTTTCTGAAGTTTGTCGGACATTAAAGAAGGTATTACACATGTTTAATGACAATGAAAATGTTTGGCTTTTTCCTAGTTAAGCTTGTACATTGTTTTAAGGATCTACATTTCCACTCAAATATTGTATCTGATTTCTAATGAATCGGACGATAATTATAATATATGCTGTGTTGAAGATCAAGTGAGATTGGCAACTGAAATATGATCTAAAGGATTGAGACATAAAATATTTCAATATTAGTGATGTTACTGCATCATTTTTCTTTTAATTTGATTCTATTTATGTTTCGCTTGTGTAGAGTACTCTGCTATTTTGTACCTTTCCATTTTTATAATTGCTGTGCTGTTTCTTTTTGAGAGCCCTTTCTCTCAGAAAGTTAGCACTTGCCTGTGCTAATGGAAGCTTTGAACTTTTCTGGGCTGAAATGCTTTAAAGGTTGTTTGTTTTGAGTGCACCATAAAATTGGTAGCAAAATATTTTTATTCTGTTCTGGCTTTTCATGCAAGGCAGAGGTTATTTGAATAAAAGTGAACATTATTGTCGCTGTGTTTGTACTTGCATCTTCCCAGTCATTGATGCATGTTTCTAGAACTAACCCATTATATTTTGCTTGCAGCTTATTACAGATGTGAATATTGCTGTTGCTGTTGAAGCTGTCCAGGCTATTGGCAATCTTGCTCGTGGATTAAGAACCAATTTTTCTACGAGCTCTCGTTTTTTATTGCCTGTTTTACTTGTAAGTACTATTCAACAGCCATTGTTATTTTGTTATTAACATTACTGGTTGAGTACACTTCTCTAATAGTTTTAGAAACTTTAACATGTCTTCGTTGGTTCTCAATTTTGTTCCCATATTGTTGACGTGTCTTAATTACATTTCTGTGTTGTCAATTCATTTTTTATTTTCAAACAATTGGTTAATTGGTTAACGTGATTGGTTTTGAGAGTATGATATTTTCATTTTGATTTGAATTGCTCACCGGTATACATCCCCCACATGTAGTATTACCATGTTGAATCTTGTTTTTGGCTTTGAGAAAGTTGGTTGTCTTTTGTCTTGAACGCCTTTAGAGGTAGTAACAGGGGAATTATGCTTCTATCGTTCATGGAAGTTTTTGTTAAAGTAAATAGTTATTTTGTCGCATGAATTGTTGATTCCTCTTTGTTAAATAATGTCTACTTAATGTGTTTCTTTTTTGAATAGGAAAAATTGAAAGAGAAAAAACCTACCATGACCGAGGCATTGTCTCAGACTCTTCAAGCGATTCATAAAGCTGGATGCATTAGTCTTGTTGACGTTGTTGAAGGCAGGTTCCCCCCATCATGATTATTTTCGAGCTTTATACTTGGCTTGGAATTCAAATTTCAATTTCTACTAGTTAAATGATTGATTATTGTATTTACAGACACTTGGACACTGCTGCTTTCTTTTTTCTTCACAAACCCTGTCCATGATGTTACCCTTTTTTCTGATGAAAATTAGTTCTGAAACCGAAGATTACATTATTAATCCTACTAACCCCAGGAATTCGAAGAATATCTATTTTTGATCTATGTGCTCCTTGGAAAACATGATTGTAAATTCCTATCTGTATGTATATATTCCATAAATTTATATTGCTATTTTAGTACCCATATCAATCATTCCTGGATCTTGATGAGTGTTTCATGTTATTGTTTGTATTCTGTTGGTTGTGTTGTGCTTTAGGTTATTGTGTCGTTGCTTTCTGTTAGTGTTGTACTTTTGTTTCTTATTGAGTATTTTGTGTTTGATTTGTTATAGATGTTAAGATAGCCACAAAAAACAAAGTTCCCCTTGTGCGATCATCAACGATGACATGGGTTACATTTTGCATTGAAACAAGTAACAAGGGTATTATCACAAAGGTGCATAAGGATTATGTGCCAATCTGCATGGAGGTGAGTTTTGTTGTGCTTTATATTTTTGTTCTGTTGACAGCTTATGATTTTCTTGAAAAATATTGTTCAGCAGATTAAGTCCACTTGATTTAAATGCTAGTTTAGTATCCCTCCTTTTCATAGTGTAGGACTGTTCAGAAATAGATGTATAAACAGTTTGATTAGAATTGTGTTCATATGTCTTGTGGCTGGTAATTAAGTTCTGTTGAACTCAGTAAGCTGTAATTGTTTCTGTGGTACTTTTGTTTATTACTTTGCAAACACTGAGATTTGAATCTTGCAGTGTCTAAATGATGGCACTCCTGAAGTGAGGGATGCCGCCTTTTCAGCATTGGCAGCAATAGCAAAGGTAATTTTTTTGCCATTAAATTTGCATGCATGTTTATTAGATTGCTTTTGCTATTGAGGTTTTGAGCAATTGTAATCTACATTCTCTTGCAGTCGGTTGGCATGAGACCTCTTGAGAGGTCACTGGAGAAACTTGATGATGTTCGAAGGAAAAAGCTTTCAGAAATGATTTCAGGTTCTGAAGATGCTGTGCCTGGTGGTTCTTCTACAGGTTTGTAACTTTTTCTCACAGGATAATGAATACTATTGGATGGGAAGGGGAACAGGCAAAAGAGGACAATGCAGATAGGTTAGGTTGCCCGATAGGGGTCTATGCTTTAGTCTACAAGCCATGCTTATTTATTATATAAACCAGGCGAAGACTTTCCAATGTTTATTTATTGGTAAAAACGAGTAAATGTAAATATTATTAAAATTATATTTTTAAATATGTGAAAATCATATACTTACCCTTTTGAAGATTTATGCATGTTGGCCTGCATATAAGACTTGAGGCTATAAGTTTATTGAACCGAAAAGTTATGTCTTATTTGAAGACCTTTGTGCAAAAAAGACCTTTTAGAGACTTTTATGTTATGCTAGAATTTCAAATGGGCAGGATTGATCTTAGCCCTGTATTATTATAAATAAGACAGACCTTGACTTTAGAAAGATTGTCCCACTTCGAATTTTGTAGTTTGATGTTTGTTTGCAGAATTTATTTTGTTGGTTTGTTTTTCCTTTTACCTACATTTAGATACAATGAATGACATATTTAAATGCTATATGAAATAAGTCTTCAAATCAGCTAACCGGTTAGACCGTGCTCTTAAAGAAGTTTGGCCAGGCCTAAGATAAACATATGAAATGTAACATGTTACAGGCCTTGCCTTGAACTTTTAAAACAGTTCAGTCTATTCAAGCTAAGCCTACATCCATCACAAATAAATGCTTGGAAGGCAGGGGTATCCTATGCAATTTACAATCCATATTTACTAATTGATAGTGGATTGTGTATCTGAGGTGAATACAAGATGGAATTTAGCCTTTCAAATCAAACTTCTGCCTTACCCATCATGGGCCTACAAGCAGTAGTAAAACAATTGCGCAAACGCCCCCTTATTGGCAAGAAACTTCAAGGGAAATAGATTTGAAGGAGATGCAGAATAAGATACCACCACAAGCTCCTAATTACCCCACCTTTGTGTGAAGTGTCTTTCCCGAACTCTTAAATTGAATTTAGAAGCTGTATATTGTCCTGCATCCCCTGAAATATGTTCTATGATGCACCACCTGATGTAGCTGAGTTCTTTGTTAAAATAGGGAGATGAGATTCAGAGTCATATTGAGTATCACTTTCTAATAACCTTGGGCTATTGGAGTATACAAGGCCTAGTCCCTTTGAGATCACCGTGTGCCTTTTCTTAGGACCACTTTCTCAAGTTGGAAGGTGGAACAAATTGACCTTTATTGTGCCTTTTAATTCCTATGGAGTGATGTTATTAACAAGTATTAAGTTCTTAAAATTATTCTGATCATCACATTTCAAAGTATTCCTCAATCTGACATTAGGTGCTTGTAATTGCGTAAGGCAGTTCTTGTCAATTGTCTGCGGCATTGGAAAATGAATTTCACTAAATCTTGTGTAACTAGAATTTGTTTTAAGCTTTCGAGTTTATTTGTTTCTATAATTTGCTTGATTTTTAATTGTAATTTAATTTATTTACTTCGAAACTTAAAGTACTTGTTGGAGTTTTTTGCTGACAATTGATAATGCTCTTTCAGTTTCTGTGCAAAATACACGTGCAAGTGCCTCATCTACAGAGGTGAGTGTATCTTTTATCTTTTAGTTTAATAAATCTGGGTTTTAGTTTCATTTCTTTAGTGCATTGTACTGGGTGATTATTTTTTGACATGCAAGATGTTTGTTTTTCAATATGTTGTTTAATGTATTCTTCTGCCAAACATCCTTTATTTAGTTACCACCCTCTCTTCAAAACTTGGTAACATGAATAAAATGTATTGGGAAAACAAATGCTAGTTAGTTGTACAGGAATTTGTGGAACATTCTAAAAAGAGAAAATGAACAATTTATTATTGTTGAAGTTTACAACTGTAAAGGTTTCTTTTGAGACGTACACTCATTATTCCTTGATTTACATACAGACTGGTGCACCTGTTAGAAGTGCTGCAAGTATGCTTAGTGGAAAGAGACCTGTTCAGGCAGCGGTAAGTAGCATCTTCTTGCTTGTAATTAAGCATTTTTGATGCATGTGGTGAGCTAGTCTTTTGAATGTTTTACACATTCCAGCCCGTCACCAAGAAAGGGGGGGCTGTAAAGTCGGGTGCAAGCAAGAAAGTAGACGGAGTTTCACAAAAGGCTTCAAAATCGATTGAAACACCCGAAGATGTTGAGGTAATATAATATTTTGTTTGTGTTCTGTCTCTGATTTGAATCAGCTGCCACAGTTTATCACGTGATTAACTGATGACGGTTTATACAACCTTTGTGTATCTTAATGCATGCAGCCCACTGAGATGGGTCTTGAAGAGATTGAAAGCCGAATAGGTTCTCTTCTACAGTCAGATACCATCACTTTATTGAAAAGTGCTGTGTGGAAGGAGCGTCTAGAAGGTTGGAAATCATCAATTCAGTTTTGTGATTTTGTTTTATAAACATTGGAGGAGGAATGATGTTGGAAATAAGATCGATAACTTGGTTGAGGATCTAACCTCCAACATCATTACACCCTCATACTAATTTGATAATTTATGCTTTGCTTTTGTAGATCTTGGTACATTTTCCTGTAATTTTTCTCAGGTGTTTTGATTATTTATAATTTAGGCCTTTCTTGATAATGATTTCATGATTGTGTGAAAGTAACATAGATCTTAGTATCTTTTGGCATTTTTTAGGCCTTGAAGATGTTTTATAAGTTGGAGTACAATAGAATGTTTTTGCATTTATCATATTTACTTCAATTTATTCTTTGTTGACATGTATTTTAGGTCTAGCCCGTCTAGGGTATCTATAAGTAAATTATTTTTGTTGTTTTGAGCATCGTTGAATTTGGGTCTCCGTCTCATCCATTCTCAGAACTTTATCTTCTGATTTTTCCTTCAATGTCTTTTTGTAAATGCCATATGGGTAAGGCTACTGATCTTTGATTTTTGCAGCTATTTCTTCGCTGAAACAGCAAGTTGAAGGTTTACAGAACCTTGACCAATCCGTAGAAATATTGATTAGATTACTGTGCACTTTGCCTGGTTGGGGCGAGAAAAATGTTCAGGTTCAGAAGTATTTCCTTTTAGATTTTGAATGATTTTATATTATTAGTTATAGTTCAAAACAGCATGGATAGTCCAAGAATTTCATTAGTTCTTGTCATTCTTGAGCAGGTTCAACAGCAGGTTATTGAAGTTATCACTCATATAGCTTCAACTGCAACTAAATTCCCGAAGAAGTGTGTAGTACTTTGTCTTTCGGGTAGGTACTGTTGTTTTTTATTTTGAATTTACCAATAATCATGTCATTCTGATTTGACACCCACATTTCTGTTTCAATTTGTGTAGGATTAAGTGAACGTGTAGCAGATATTAAGACACGGGCACATGCTATGAAATGCCTCACTACTTTTTGTGAAGCAGTTGGTCCAGGATTCATTTTTGAAAGAGTAAGTATGGTTGTTCTTTAGGGGAAATGTCTTTTAATTATTAGGCGTAAGTGTGAAGCTTGTCTATTTGAAAAATTTATGATCATGGATTGAAATGCATGGATTTTTTCTTAGAGTAGTTGTATTTTAAATATGATAAATTATGTAAGGAGGTTTTTCATTCTTTATTTGATAATTGCTAAATATCTATAGATTTATGAGGTTAATCTGCCCTTAATACATGACTATGGTTATTGCTTCTGCTTAGAATCATTTTTTTTGTTGAAGTGTATACTTTCCTTTTATTTTTTAATAGTATAAATGGTTTCTTTTTTTGTTATAAGATGAAATATAACAGTCTATCTCCTTGCTTTTGCTTATTTTTATGTGTAAACAAATATCTTATGAAGACTGTTATTCTTATTGTAGGCCTACAAAATCATGAAGGAGCATAAGAATCCTAAGGTTCTTAGTGAGGGGATTTTATGGATGGTTTCTGCTGTTGATGATTTTGGTGTATCACATTTAAAGCTTAAGGTCTGTTATCTGTTTATTTTTTTGGTAATTGCAGCTATGTTATCTGTGATTGCATGTATTTTAAATACTTCTATTTTTATTTTTGGTTATAAAAATTTCTATGTTTTGATGCAAGTTCTCTTTTGCAGGATTTAATTGATTTTCTTAAAGAAACTGGGCTGCAGTCAAGTGCAGCTGCTACTAGAAATGCTTCAATTAAACTCTTAGGTGTTTTGCATAGATTTGTTGGTCCAGGTGACTTTGCGTTGACTTTTTTAATTTCCATCTCTCACTATTTATGGGTTAGATCTAATGCCTTTTCCCTTGTAGACATAAAAGGGTTTCTCACCGACGTTAAGCCTGCACTGCTGAGTGCTCTTGACACAGAATATGAGAAGAACCCATTCGAGGTATGTCGTGTTTGGTGCTGTATCTTCTATGCAGTATCATGATTTCTAATACTAATTTTATTAATTTATTGATTTGTTTTGTTTCAGGGAGCATCTGCAGTTCCCAAAAAGACTGTCAGGGCATCAGATTCATCTTCATCCGCGGTGGCTGGTGGGCTGGATAGTTTGCCTCGTGAAGATATTAGTGGAAAGATTACCCCAACTCTCTTGAAGAGTTTTGAAAGCCCTGATTGGAAGGTTTGTTTGAAACAATCTTGTATTAGACCACCTTTAGTTTTGTATTTTTCGCTTGTTTTTAACTGCCAGTAACTGAGCAAGTACAATTTTGTGCAATTGCATTACATTTTGCTTAATGTAGGTTCGTATGGAGTCTGTTGATGCTGTAAACAAAATACTCGAAGAGGCTAATAAGCGCATTCAAGCAACTGGAACTGGTAACTCATTGCATTAGTATTTTGTGCTTTTTAAGGTTTTAAATTTGACTGTCTGCCCCTCCCATCTCGTTCATCTGCTTCATAGACTTTCATGCTTTGTTTTATTAATTTTGAGTTTTAGTCATTTTAAAATTTGTCAACATTTGAAATTGTTACTGAATGATGATTGGTGTTACCAGGTGAGTTATTTGGTGCTCTTAGAGGACGGCTCTTTGATAGCAACAAAAACATAGTCATGGCCACCTTGACTACAATTGGTAATGTTGCATCTGCAATGGGTCAAGCTGTAGAGAAGTCAAGCAAAGTTAGTGAATTCTGTTCTGATTTAGTATTTTCTTTCCAGTTGTTAATGTTCTATTTCCTTTTTCAAATGTTTAACTTTCTTGAAATGGTTTATTGCAGGGCATTCTGTCTGATATATTGAAATGTCTCGGTGACAATAAGAAGCACATGAGAGAATGTGTATTGAATACTCTAGACTCTTGGCTAGCTGCTGTTCATCTTGATAAAATGGTCTTTCCTTTCTCCTGATTTTGTATTGTATTATTCTTCTCTTTTTGTCTTTTGCCTGAACATGATGTTACTGTAGGTTACATATGTTGCAATTTCTCTGGTTGATTCCAAACTTGGTGCGGAAGGGCGTAAAGATCTTTTTGATTGGTTGTCTAGGCAACTTTCTGGGTTAAGCAGTTTTGCTGAAGCTGCACAACTGCTGAAGCCAGCCTCTTCTGCAATGGCAGTATGTTCTGGTTACTCAATCCTGTCCATCATTATCTAATCAGTTCTAATGCACAATTTCCTTGGGTTTAAATTTATGATGGCTCCTTTGTGTAGGATAAATCCTCTGATGTTCGTAAAGCGGCAGAGACTTGCATTAATGAGATACTGAGAGTTAGTGGGCATGATATGGTATGTGCGATAATAGTGCTGGTTTTTCATTCCTTGTTTCCCTAAGATTCATGTGATGCCAAACATAATTTAATTGCTTGTTTATTTAGATTGAAAAGATAGTTAAAGATATTCATGGACCAGCACAGGCACTTGTTCTTGAGAAGCTAAAACCCTATGGAGCTTTTCAAGGTGTGTTCTTCGGTAGCCAAGCTTATTGGAACCCATGTTTGATGCATATCGTGCTAACTATTTTGCCTTTTATACTTAAAATTTCTTACCCCCTACCCCTAACGTGTGTCCTCAGAGTCATTCGAGCCAGCCACCAGATCAGCTTCAGTGGGAGTAACATCGAAAGGTGTTACGAAGGTTGGGAAATCAACTGCCAACGGTGTTTCGAAACCTGGAAATAGATCTGTATCTTTGGTATGTTGAGTTTTCCTTTGTTGATTTTTCTCTTGTTTGTTTAAATTTCTAACTGTAGTTTCATCATTTAGCGGGCTGGGGCAATAAAGGGCACTAAATCTGAACAAATATCTGCACACGATATAGCAGTTCAAACTCAGGCCTTGCTAAATATCAAGGATTCTAATAAGGTATTGTTAGCTGAAGTATTTACCAAACATTACTTAAAAACTTCAATAGATATATGGTTGAACGGCCAATTTTCTCACATGCAGGATGATAGAGAGAGATTGGTTGTTCGAAGGTTTAAGTTTGAGGATCCACGGATTGAGCAAATTCAAGATCTTGAGGTGACCTGTTTGAGGAATTAGGAGTTATCATGCATAACTCAAGTTTCCTATAATTATTGAATTTTAATAAATGTTCGCATTTTTCAGAATGATATGATGAGGTATTTCAGAGAGGATTTACATAGGAGACTCTTAAGTGCAGATTTTAAGAAGCAAGTTGATGGACTTGAAATTCTGCAGAGGGTGCTGTTCTTTTCACATTCTTAATAAGTTGTGTGCTTTTCAAGTGTTGAATGTACTGTTAACTATACAATCTTCTACTGCACATCACAGGCACTTCCATCCATTGCTAAGGAAGCTATAGAAGTTTTGGACATTCTTTTGAGGTGGTTTGTGTTGCAGTTCTGCAAATCAAACACAACATGTCTATTAAAGGTGCAGTTTAGTTTTCCCTTCTGTTTTCATCATTACTTTCAGATTTCTTCTCCTCCTATCTTCTTTGGTTATGAAGGGTTTATGGCCATGTTTGGATTAGCAGCTTAATTAAGCCTTTATAGCATAAGCATTCATCATTATGTGTAATCTATTTCTATAACAAAAGTTAAAATAAAGTCAAACTGTTTTCATAAGTGTTAAAGAGTCCCATGTCGGACAAAATATGGTATGAACATGTGTTTATAAGTGGGGGCCATCCTCACCTCACAAAATATGGAGAGCATATGGAAATAAGCTAAAACAGATAACATTTATGCAATTTAATTACCCAGGTGCTGGAATTTCTTCCTGAACTGCTCGACACTTTGAAGGATGAAGGGTATTCTTTGACAGAGTCTGAAGTTGCAATCTTTCTTCCTTGCCTTGTAGAGAAGGTTTGTTTTAACAAATTTGATAGTTGGCTTCACAGTAGACATCAATATTTCACTAAATTTGTGTTTTTGTCAGTTTATTAATTTTTGGTTTAGGTATATGTAAGTAGGTGTGAGTAGTGAACTTTCTTGGGTGCTACAAAAAATGACGAATTTAATTCACAAATGAAAGTAAGTAAAAGTCTGATATTTTGTAATTGTTGCAGTTAGGGCATAACATTGAGAAAGTACGCGAAAAAATGCGGGAGCTGACTAAACAATTTGTTGTAGTTTATTCCGCATCCAAATGTTTCCCTTATATACTGGAGGGGTTGCGCTCTAAGAACAACCGAACTCGAATTGAATGTGCTGATCTTGTCGGATTTATTCTTGATCATCATGGGGCAGAGGTATCGTTGCTAACACATCTAGTGAATTACTGTTTTCAGTATTATTTTTGATATTTACTCCTTGCATTATGTGGACAGATTAGTGGGCAACTGAAATCATTGCAAATTGTTGCAAGTTTAACGGCTGAACGGGATGGGGATATTAGGAAAGCTGCCTTAAATGCACTTGCCACTGGTTATAAAATTCTCGGTATGGTATAACCCTGCACAAATTCATCTTCATGGAACTTGTAAAAAATTTGTTCTCGCCCCTTTCTATTATTTTTCTGAGGTTGAAAAGGAAATTTATTTGTAAGAAAGTATATCTGCATCGTTTAGTTGACTTGGGCTGCTGTGTTCCTCCTCTATACTTAAACTACACGACTCATTCAGTCATTTATATCCTTATCTATGGATGAAGTGATTATCTATGCAAAAATTTGGTTTTTTATTTTATTTTTATCATAATACCTTTTGGCCTGTCTGAGTAGTTTTCCTTCCATGACATTGCTATGCAGGTGAGGACATATGGAGATTTGTCGGGAAACTAACAGATGCTCAAAAAAGCATGTTAGATGATAGATTTAAGTGGAAGGTAAGTTCTTACCTTTCTCATTTCTCCTCTCTTTTTGATATGCTGCATTACCGATGAAGGTGGTGTAATTTGACAGGTCCGGGAGATGGAAAAGAAGAAGGAAGGAAAGCCAGGGGAAGCTAGGGCTATTTTACGGCGTTCTGTCAGGGAAAATGGGCAAGTCTTTTCATTTTATGTTGTATAGTTAATGCATTATATATCTTCTTCTAAGCTTTGATATGTTGATTGTGATCACCAAATATAAAATGAAGACATAAATATAACCAGATTGTTTTGAACCTTGATATTTCTTATATATTTGGTATGAGCCCTATCTAGCTTTTGTGAGAAGATTGATTTTCCTTTGTGACAATGAGTCCTAGAAAAGGCCAGAATGTTTCTTGAAATATTTTTGTTTTAGTTTTATAAGGTGTAAAATTTTTGTAGATTATCAACTTAAGGAGTTAAAATATTCTGAATATTAGGGAATAGATGAGAAAAGGCTGGAACTTGCACTCATAGTTTAAAAATGATGATGATTTGAAAATGAATCAAGTTAATCTCTGTTTCTATGGTCAACATTTAAATTTAATATTCAAGATGTTCTTGCTTCAATTACCAGGTCTGATGTCGCAGAGCAAAGTGGAGAAATGGCTAGATCTCTTCCTGGTCCGTTATTGAGGTATGGAAATATTGTTGTTGAGTTTTTCTTCTTCTTTCTTTTACCCCTAAATAACAACCCCCACCAAAAAAAGTACACTGCTTCTATTGTTCTTAATCATCTTGCTTATTCATGTCAGGAGAAATTATGCTCAACCTGATAGTAACATTGAGAGACAATTGATGCCTCGTCCTGTGGCTGTTGCCAGTGGCCCCACTGATTGGAATGAAGCACTTGACATTATTTCTTTCGGTTCTCCTGAGCAGGTGGATGACATAGCATAGCCTCTTGCTGTTATTTTGAATATCTTCATATTATTTGTGGGACAATAATTCTTGCATTAGTCATCCACTTTGAAAATTGGCAATTCTTGCATTAGTTTTTTTCCTATTCCCATTTTGGTTTTGAAAAATGGTGCTTTTACATCTGTTTTCAAAATAATTTCTGCGATGCAGTCTGTTGAAGGAATGAAAGTTGTTTGCCATGAGTTGGCTCAGGCGACTAATGATCCAGAAGGCAATGCCATGGATGAACTCGTAAAGGATGCAGATAGGCTAGTTTCATGCCTTGCAGATAAGGCAAGATAGTTTTGTCGATAACTCCCCTTTGTTTGGAGAGAAATCATGAAGTATTAATGTTTCTTTTGCTATTTCAAATAGGTTGCAAAAACTTTTGATTTCAGTTTGAGTGGGGCTTCATCGCGGTCCTGTAAATATGTGCTCAACACTCTCATGCAGGTAAATGTATTTTCCGTTTTTCTTCAGGGCATATTGAGATTATTGCGTCTTTTAACAATTGTTTCTATTTACAACCCCTTTACAGACTTTTCAAAATAAAAGATTAGCACATGCTGTAAAAGAGAGCACTCTTGACAGTCTCATTACAGAGCTTCTTCTGTGGCTCTTGGATGATAATGTTCCACGCATGGATGATGGAAGCCAGTTGTTGAAAGCATTGAATGTATTGATGCTTAAGATTCTGGTAAGAGGCTTTCTTTTAACTGATTTGTTTTTATTTTTCTCTCTTGTTTGAAATGAAACTTCATATCATGGTAGTAATGATAATGTGTTTTTTTTATGCTGAAAATAACAAATGCAAGTTAGTTTACTGACTGGTGATCATCATTACAGGATAATGCAGATCGAACTTCATCCTTTGTTGTCCTAATTAATCTTCTACGTCCGCTAGATCCATCGAGGTGGCCTTCACCTGCACCAAATGAGTCACTTGCTACCAGAAACCAGAAGTTTTCTGATTTGGTTGTGAAATGCCTTATCAAGCTTACAAAGGTAACTTGCCACCCAGTAGCAAAAATCTTAAATTATACAGTTCTATTGATAATTGACCGAATTTTTCATCGTCAAGACTCAGCGAAATTTACAAAATTACGTCCAGATAGACTTGATCTTTAAAATTTGGTTGCATTATTTCACATGCATTTTGATGCGATTCAGGTCCTTCAGAGCACCATCTATGATGTTGACTTGGATCGCATACTTCAAAGCATCCATCTGTACTTGCAAGACTTGGGAATGGAGGAAATTAGGAGAAGGTACATAGCTATAGCTATTGTTGTTGCATCGAGTTACTTCTATTTGACTAAAATCATTTTTATAAAATGTTTAAATTTAACAGGGCCGGTGCTGATGACAAACCCTTGCGAATGGTGAAAACTGTTCTGCACGAGCTTGTTAAGCTTCGTGGTGCAGCAATTAAGGGTCATCTCTCAATGGTTCCTATCGATACGAAACCTCAACCCATCATCCTTGCTTACATTGAACTTAATCTTGAGGTAGGCATTAGATTTTTTGGGGGGGCTTTATATTCATGTGTTAATATATGTTCTTTCTTACACTTAAACTTCAGACTTTGGCTGCTGCAAGAATGTTGACTGCATCTGGACCCGGGGGGCCAAACCATTGGAATGATTCAGCAACCAATAATTCAGCGGCTGGAACACATTCTGCTGATGCCCAGTTGAAGGTACCACCATTATGCATTATTTCTTAGTGTTTTGAGGATCACAATTAGTGCTCGGATGGCATGCATGCTTCCTTAGGCATGGCATTTTCTATTTGTAAATTATACATCACGAATTTTTCAATAGTATAAACGTATCTTATACATGAATATGATGGATAATTTTATGGTGCCTTAAGGTGTGAATTAGGTTTGATTGTATTCTAATGTATAGAAGGTCGTAAAAACCTTCACATTATAATCTACTAAAATAATCTATTTTCTGCAAGAAATATTTTTGAATTTTTTGTCACCGATGTTTAGTTTTATTCCCTGCATTAAGTTTATCTTGAATAAAGTTAGGATGTATTTAATCTTTAGCTTTTATAATTAGTTTTTCAAACTTTTATGCTATTATACTTGGAAATTTAGTAATTAAAAGCATACTGGGTATACAGTAATGCCACTTTGTGCTTTCTGTGTCTACATATTTAATCAGCTTTACTGTTTTTTGTCCTTGTATGAGTTATTGCATATATGATCGTAACTGCAATGACCTACATTCATTATCTTCTGTTTCTATACTTGAAAATAAATAAATTGCAGCAAGAGTTGGCTGCAATATTTAAGAAGATCGGGGAGAAGCAAACTTGCACAATTGGTCTATATGAACTTTATCGGATTACTCAATTGTACCCAGAGGTATCAAATCAAGTGTATATTCAAGTTTCATGTTATTTTTCACATATCAATAAACCTCTGGCTTGTATCCTTTTATTTATCTTATATTTGATTAAGGTTCTTGGTTTACAATAGGTTGACATATTTGATCAGCTTCAAAATGCCAGCGAGGCATTTCGCACTTACATCAGAGATGGTCTTGCCCAGGTTGATGAAAATACTTACGTGCTTAACTGAACCTGCATTATTATTTCTATGTTCATGATTGTGACGAGTACAGTTGAGTATTTGACAATTGGCAATTGATTTTAATATTTCGGCAGATGGCGAAGAATGCTGCAGCTGGAAGAACTCCGTCAAGCATGCCAATGCCGACTCCTCCACCAGCATCTTTAAATATATCTTCCCCAGATTTTGCACCCCTCTCTCCTGTAAATGCAAATGCATTGAATGACGCCAGATTAAATGTGAAATCCGAACCAACAAATTTCAATCTACCGCCATCATCATACAGTGAGGAGAATAGGGCTGTGAATGCCTTTGCATCGAGAGTGTTAAGTTCTGATTACACCTTAGGTGACCAAAGAAATGATAAATTTATGACCGGAGGTATGGTAAGTTTTGTTTTTCGTAATTGTTTATATTAAAGAAAGAATATTGACTTGGAGAGGTACTCAACTGCAGTAACAAGTGGGACATTGGATGCAATCAGAGAGAGAATGAAGAGCATGCAATTAGCAGCTGCTGCTGGGAGCACAGAATCTGGTACTAGGCCATTGACAAGTGTTAACGATAACTTCAACCACGGACTTCCTCATAGTCAGATTCCTCTTGCATCAGAACATGTTGGAGCTGAAAATACTTTGCAAGGTGGGGTACATCCTGTGGATGAAAAAGCTTTGTCAGGGCTTCAAGCACGGATGGAACGACTGAAAAGTGGATCCCTTGACCCTCTTTAGCGTGATTGAGGTAAAGGGGATTAATTTCCTTATCTTTCCTAGATTTTGAGGACATATTTGCCACTGATGCTGTGGCATGCAATCATAATTTTTAATGCGGGTGGATATTATATATTATTGAATGTATAGTATAGTCGATAGAGCCGTTATCCATAAAACTACAGAGATTCTGTTGTGGAAGAGAATCAGATAACCACGCCATTATTTCTCACCTCATCCTTTGTCCACTAAGCCTTTGTATATTGTAGCGGTGCTGTATTTTTGTGACAGGAAATATGTAGATCCGTCCATTCAATCCAATCACAACCATTTCAGTGGTGACAGGGTTTCCTGGGTTGTATTTTTTAGCTTTGTCAGGAAATTTTGACATAGAATTGCATTTATTTATGCAAATGATTGTAGGACATAGTGTTTAATGTCCTTTCATTAACGTTTTGAATGTTTCTTTTCTACATATTTTTTTACATTCAGAATTACTATACTCCACGAATATTAGCCCACGAAACACGAGAATTAATTATTTTTTATTTTTTTTACGAAGTACAATTGTGCCATCTAAGGTGAGGGCCCAATTAAGTCCCTCACCAGTACACTTTTCCATTTAACTGTTAGATTAAATAAGTACATGCGATCTCATTAGTTCTTCTTTTCTCCCCAACATATCTCACTACCGCATGGAGCTTGCACAAACCATGCCGGTTCGTTGTCGCTGTTCCTGCTTCATTTTTTCCCATCACCACGTACTCATTCACTCACGAGTTTACAAACTAAGCCTCGTAAGATTTTGCCAATTTGCCTTCAGATTTCAAATATCCAAGAATGCTTCAAAGCAAGCCACCAGTAAGTGGAAAAATCTAATTAATTGAATATCAAACAAGATAACATGGAAGGAAGGTGTTGTTGTGGCTAGGGGAAAAAATAATCTCTATTTCTCACCTCAATTGGAACATCCCAGACGAAATACTGTACTAAAATCAAGTTAACAATCGTAGAGGAAATATCAACCAGAACAAAGTGATTACCAATAATGTCATACACTTTGTCGTTCTCTCTTTATCATTACAAGATAAACTGATGTTGAATTGAGCATCCGTCAATCCAAGAGCATTTTAATGAGATGATAAGAGATCTCTTTTGGTTGTATCATCAAATATTAGTTTGAATCCAACCATATGTTGCTTTGTTACCAATTATACTTTTATATTTATTAATTATTTAATCCTATATTGATGAAAAGAAAGTAAATAGATAAGTGGATCAAATTAGGGTATATTTGAAACATTTAAATGGAATAAAAACAATCGTGTTTGTCTAAAACAAATTTAAAAGAACAAGAACATGGAGTAATAATTAATTTATAAGATAATGAGGATAGGAAGAAAAAAATCACAAAAAAAAAAAAATCAGTAAGATAATGTTCATTCTTACTAAAACCCAGCCAAAACATGTTACGAATAGAGCACGAACATACTTATGATGTATTCACATTTTTACCGCTAAATAGTACGTAAGTCTTTCATTTGAAATTTCACAAACCGCGCAAATTGACATCACCAAAGTCCAAAGTGAGTTGCTTCCCCTCTTTATTTTATTTTTAAAATTAAGTAGATTAAATTAAACATAAAAAGAATACAACAACCTTACTAGAAATTTGGAAGAGATGTATTCTAGAAATCAATTTCATCATGTGCTATAAAGCGTCAATTAAAAACACGTGTTAGCTTGGAAAAATCCGACGAGATTGATATTGTGGTGCTCGTATAAAGTTGCTAAGGAGCGAAATATTTCAAAATTTGCTCGTTCGTGAAACTTCGTAGACATTACAATCGTACCATTTATCATTTTCCTTTTATCTTTTGTCAATAGAAGATTTGATGTCTCTTTTTTGTTCAATATCTTGGTATACTCTCTCTTATTATAAGTTGTTCAAGGATTCAATACATAAATTTAAAATACAATTAATATCATAAGTACTAAACATAGTGTTCCATTATACTTATGCCAAAAAGAAATGGAGACACTAATACTTCATTATACTGTAAAAAGACATAAAATGAGATATTATTTTGTTAAAATGACGTATAGGAGTGAGGGACTATTAGTATTTAGTAGCATTTCGTAAATAAGATAAATACTCAGATTTATTTAGAACATCTTCAATTTTTTTGAAAATTTCGAATAACAAAAGACTCATCCGTATTTTCCAGTTCCAGTAGGCATATGCTCATAAAGACATAAACAATCAATTGCTAACTTACATAATATTTGGAATTAGTTTTTTATATACTTTAAATCTAAGTACATTCATATCGATAATGCCTATGCTCCGCGAGTGTGCTCCTAGAATTCACTGGGAATTTTATCACAGCTGTTCTCCGGTCTGCACTCGATAAAAGACAATTTCACATAACTATAGACTCGAAGATAGTGATAAACATTGACACTAGAAAATAAACACCTACCAACATCTCATGATCTCCAGTGATTTCTTCTATCAACTCATATAGTGGTTTGTTAGCACTGTTGGGAACAAGAGCCGCAAACGCGGCTGGTTTTAGTCCTGCATAAAACAATTTCAAAACTGTAGTAATTACATGTGAAAACTAAACTAGTAGATCTATCATTCATGCACGGAGAATGCACCAAACTCAGAGAAATATTTAATTATGATTTCAATGTTAACAGACCAAAAGGGCATAATTTATAAGATCAATGTGTTAAATTTAAACACTTCAGCACCGAAAAGATTTTTTATACCAGTTTCAGGGAAAGCATCAACGAACATCATCGTCTCCTCTCCGCTTAAACCAGATAAGAAACATATTCGTGGAAGTGACTTGTCTATCTGCAATGCAAGGCACAAAATGCTGAACACGTACGTAACAATTCATTCATGCATATTACTACTTCAGAAAAGAGAAGCATTGTGACCCGCTAAAAAGACCTTGGAACATTAGAAAGATATTTATTAACTAATATCATTTATTCATTGCTACAAAGTACTAGATTGGTATGCTTAGAAATTAGATTTTATAATTACTCTAGACAAATGATGGTTCTCCATAAATTTGATATCAGAAAACCTATAATCAATTAATCATGACTACCTACTTAACAATTCATGCAAATAAATGATGAATTCTTAAGAAAAGGCTGTCAAAAATCACAAGGGAGAAGCTTATTTTCATCACAAATTCATTTCTACAAAATTCATATATTTGTTGGTACGAAACTACAAATTCATGAACAGATGGAGAGGGAGCAGAAGTTAGACGAAAATAGTACATCACTCGGTGCTCAATTTATTTTACCTTGACCTCTTCTAAATTCTCTTGTGTTGTATGCATTACATCCCAGAGTGAACGAGTAAGCATGTCCTTGGTACAATAGATGACCTACAATGCAATATGTTACATTTTCTCTTTTTTTCATCAATTTATTTTGGATATATAAGAAAATTAGGATACATTAAAAGTTTGGTCACAGATTAGGGAAATACAAATATTCATTTTCGACGTTTTTCTGGTGACTACAATTGATTGTGCTGTATCTGAATTTGTCTATCAAGATTCTTGATAATTGTTAAGAAACATATAATCTCACTGTCTGTATTGCATTATCTTGGTCAAACAAGTCATCATAGATTGAAACTAGTTGTGCATTGGAACAATCTTTGGCTATTAAAGTGGAAAAACCTTTGTTTATTCAGACTGTTGGAAATAATAATCAAGTAATTAATCTCCCTCTCTCCCACCCCACCTATTTATAGGATTTTACTCATTGATCTTGGTATGCAGATAAAATACAAAGATGAAAGGAATTAAATAAGATGTTGTTACCTTCAGGAATTCACCCTCTAACTCTTTCAAAAACTGTTGAATCTGCACAAGCTCAGATAAAGTACGATTGAATGACACATTTGGAAAGATGTAAAATAATAGTGGCTAGATAATTGAATGCTGATATATATAGAGAAAGATATCACTATATAATCATTGTAAGCATCTGCCTACATCCATTTTTTAATATACTATAAGTAAAACAATAATACTAGAAATTTCCTCAGTATAAAAATTTTCAAGAAGAGTTGCTCTATCAATCATTTTGGGTCATCTTGAAAGCATAGACAATAATCAGAGCAATGATTGGCTTAGAAATTCATGTACGTTGATCAGAACAGACACACAGTTAATTCAACGGGATACAAAAAGAGATCGAGGAAAAGGCACCCGAAGGCATTTCTAAATGATTTGATTAAGGTAAAATTTATCAAGACTAACAAAGCATATGAATCTACCACAACATTTCTTTATAAAGATTATCGTATCCTATTGCATGGATGATGCTAATATCACCTTAAAATGTTCATCTGCTTCAAATCCCAACAACAATAAAGCCTGCAAAATAAAAGAAACCTCTGCGCTTAGCTACATATGAATGAGTTCGACAACCGTTCTAAGTTTTGGTCCTAAGTTAGATTGATTGAACATTCTTTCACAAAAAAAATAACTCAAATTGGACTTTCAAAGTAAAATGCATATAAAGTGAGGAAAAAATATCTCCCATATGAGATTTCTGCAGAAGTGTTTATGTTGAAAATTATTTGCTCATGACAGATAAACATCATATTTCAAATGAGTAAAAACTAACCATGACTTACAGGTGGACCATATCTAGGATCCTCAACATTTATAGGAACAAATTTTGAATCTTCAACTAACTCATTAGGAAGTCCTGCATGATAAGCAAGATAATATTTTTAATAAAATTTGAGCACCAACTTTCAAGGAACGAGAGTATAAACTAAAGCAACAAGACCATCCATGTTTGGATAAATAGTTTAATTAAGTGTTTATAACATTAAGTACATATCATACAAGTTCTTATGTATAAAGTCAAATTATTTTCATAAGTGATCCAACTCATGAAAATAAGCTGAAAACAACTTAAGAACATATGGTATACCATGTTTCCATATGATGGATAGATACACTCAAATAAGACAAACCTTCAGAGGATGCTCTTGGAGTCCAGTTGAGCTTATTAGAGTTGAAAATGGAACAAGAAGAAGGAGAAGACATTGAAACATGGGAAAACATGGAACATGAAGGAGGCATTCGGGCGTGACATCTCAACCAGCTGCAGTTCGTAGAGATTCCAACGCCAAATGACATCATTTTGCTTCTTCTGCAACTTTCCTAAATTCTTTTATCCGTTTGCTTCTTCTACTCATGATACACGTGCACACTCATAAATACATTACTGTGTTTTATATCTATCCATATATCCATTTATTATTATGATCTAATAATAATGTTTAATCTCTGTCATGTTATCCAGTCAAAAAAATCCATATCATCGGTATAACAAAGTTGTAACTTGTAAATATATCTTACTATGTATTTCTTAAAATTCTATAAAAAATATCGTGAGTTAAATATGTTTTTAGTCCCTACATTTTGCGTTCCTTTCAAGAATAGTCCTACATTTCATTAAATGTTTTTAAAATGTCTACATTTTTCCTCCTTTAGCACAATTAGTCCTCGCTGTCTATTTTTGCTGACCGGAAGAAGCCACATGGCCTCATTAATGACATGTCATGCCACATGTTAAAATCCTAATTGAAATAAAGAATTGTGGTAATGGAGGAAAAATGTAGGGATATTAAAAACATTTAATGAAATGTAGGGACTATTCTTCAAAGGAGCGCAAAATGTAGGGACTAAAAACATATTTAACCCAATATTAAATCAAAGAATACCTCTTATGTACTAAACATTGATTCCTTTGCCAAATCATACTCCTGTTGTAATTGATTTGCTTCATTCCTTTGCTTGTAATAGTCTATTACTCAAAGATTTCACATAAACCGAACCATATTTCTTCGCAAAAATTAGAAAAAATCCCGTCGGAGCCCCAAAAGCTAACCCATAAACCGAACCCAACCCCACCCCTTCACCGGAGAACGAAGCATGGCGGCGGATCTAGCAAGGTTTGAATCTGCAAAACGGCACCGACAAGAAAAAGGGTGGTGCGGCTGCTAGAACAACAAGCACCACCAAATTCACCATCTACATCTTGTTAATGTTGATTTGGAAGGATAGACAAGAAAAGGTCGAGGGTAGAAGAAAGAAGGAGAAAAAAAATGAGAGATCGCAGGAAGAACAAGAAAGGAGGAGGAAGAAGAAGTTTTTTGGGAATTTCGGGATTTGAATCCCCTTTGAAATGGGTTTTTCATGGGTCGGGTAATATCACCCATTCCAACAGGCCTAATCCATTAAAAAACCGTAAAAAAAAATTCCACGTCAGCAATCCGTTTGGTGATTGGGCATAATTTGACGGCAGGGACTAATTGTGCTAACGGAAGAAAAATCTAGGGATTTTAAAAACATTTATTGAAATGTAAGGACTATTCTTCAAAGGAGGGTAAAATGTAAAGACCACTAACATATTTAACCCAAATATCTAAAAAGTAAATTCTCTACAAAAAAAAAATCTAAATAGTAAATTGTGATTAATTGATATACGTATATGTGTTCAATCGAATCACAATAATATAATAATATCACGTTGGTATGTTGTTTTTAAAATATTTATATAATAAAATGTGAGTGAATCTATGTCTAACAAAACATTAAACTCACTGCACATACAAATTAAATCATTTAAGTTATAAAAGAAAATAGTTAGGTAAAATTTATAGATTTTGAATAAATTATTAGTTAATTTTTTTTTTTTTTTATGTAATTTTTTGATAAAAAATGTAGGTAAACACAAACTGAAACTTATACTGAGATTATAACATTTTTTGGTGAAACATTTGGTACCTATCTTATAGTTACAACTAATCGAGACGTTGGACGCTAAACATGAATACCTCTCCCAACCAAAATTACCGCTCCCAACCAAAATTTGAACATTGGTTCGTCACATTGTTGAAGTGTAGTCGCTTCACTGGACCCAACCCAAATAATACTATAAAGACTATTAACTTTGAAACACGTTTAAACAATATATTGTTTATTAAAGAAATACGTCAACTCCTATATTGTTTGCATTATATTTAAACATTAGATTGTAGTTTGGGGAGTAAGCAACCTACACATCAGATTTTACCAAAACACCATATAGACATAACATTATATATGAATCATTCTTTTCTTGCATTGCCTTGATTCTGTCACTTAAGATGGTATGAATTTTGTTTAGTAGAACAAACATCCCACTAGTTGGAGTTCTCTTTTCATTTCATCAAATTGTTGTTAGACTAATTGCAAGAAGAGATTACATCTCTGCAACCAATATTTCCTCATCAGCTCCCGATTTGGAAAGGGTTCCACGAGTCCATTTCTTCAGCATTTGTAAGGAAGCTTTGGGCTGGTCCATTGGAACCATATGACCCGCATCACGAACCTGTTTTTTGTTAAACAAATACCAAACTGAGTCAGGATTTACCTATCTATGCGGAAATTTGGTAGTAAATGAATTATAGACACGGTCTAGATTGCATCTAAAAGACAGTTCTTATAATCACATGTGCGACAACAACAACAACAACCAAGTCTTATCCCACTAAATGGAGTCGTTTTTATAAACACATGTGGCTATAAAAAAGTTAAACAAGAGTTTCTGAAAAATTAAGCAGAAACTAATTTTAACTTATATTTGAGATGCCATTATTTGTATTACAAGGTTATTTCGATATTTAATTCTCCACAAGTACTTGATGAAATGTTTATCCAAACTGGCTCTACATGTTTTTCTGAAACGACAAATATTTATTCACGACGAGAAAATGCAAGAAGCATAAACACTCGCGGAAAAAACGGAAAATACTAGCAAACGGTGCCGCATATATACGGAACACCTACAAAAACCAAGCACCCCTATCCTCCTAGATAATAATGAGGCCAAAATATACATACGTGTAGCAACCCGGCAACATCCGGATACGTAGGCATACCCGTGCCTCACTACTCCAAACCGAAAACGAGGAAAAAAAGACAAAAACTGCATTGCTGCTAACAGCTAGCAGACACGCTAACAGCATACCAGCCGAGCCAGCCACACCAAAAACTCCACCTCTATACCCCCCCCCAGTACTGATGCAAAGGAACTCCTCTTGAAAAAATAAAAAACCAGCCACACAGCAACAGCAATCTCACCAAATAACACAAAAACTCCTTACCTCAAGAGACACATTTCTTATAATATTGATGGATAGCTTACGCAACAATGGCAACTCTCTATTTGATTTTGGAAGACAGTTATACATATGTAATGTACCTATGTATGGGGTGTGTTCATTCGAGATTAGAGTTATATAATGTTTTTGATTGAGCTTTGCCATCTTTTTGCACCAAAAGAAAAGGAAGAGTTATATAGAGAATGATACCTTTAGAAAACTAAGAGGTCCATAATTCTTCAATACTCCAGCTTCTGAGTCATCAACTGTGAAAGGAACTTCGGATGAGGCTGCAAATTCTTTCTGGCCAGACCATTCCATGGCATGAACCCATCTCGAATTACCTATTCGTTGAATATGACCGGAAAAAAAAAATCATCAATACACCTTAAAGGTCCAAGTATGAAATGTTATAGTTCAAAACAGATCTAAAATCTAGCCAAGCATAAATACATACCAAGCCAGTTGCAGATGAGATCATATTCCCCAGCATAAACAAGCAAATTGATTCCATCCTCAAGCAGGGCAGGAATACCGACTTCAAGATTCCTCATCCAATCCACCAGCATAGCCTGATAAACTGTAGAACTACACGACACAAAATCAATATCACCAACCCCTAGTGCCTTCCGAACTGATCCTTGGTTCAGGAACTTCTCCATGTTCGAAAAATCATAGCAAAGACTCCCTTCACACTTCTTTCGGATGTCGTAGTACTGCAGCACAAGTTAATAATTGCTGGTCAAAATTTGAAATATGGAACATCCATGTTCTTTCAAGACTTCACATTCTCCATATATGTCAAGACAAATGTCTAATAATTTAAATATTAAGCAGCAACATAAAAAGCTTTTTTGACATTTGCTTAAAAAAATTATCATTTAAAATTAAAATATCCCCCACTAAGAAAGTGTCGAAGGAAGACACCTTATATTGCAGGACAATGTTTCACATGTTTAACCATGTTAAACATAACCTGATAAACCCGTTACTGCAACCTAATATGGTGTATGGGTTGTTGGAACAATTCTCACCTTCATGGGTCATTATTTATTCCAAAATAAATTATTTTGGGAAGCAAAGCAAAAAGTGACAGATAACAACAATTTGTTCAGGACAATTAAAATCTTTTCTTCACTTCTCACTTAACAACAAAAAGTTTTTTAGGAAGAGTGACTCTTCAACACAGTAACAGAATTTCTATGAAGTCTGCAAATAAGTCTGTAATTAGACCATGCTTCAGCTTGTGTCATAATTAATTATTAGCTATTGATGGCTTGCAACTATCAACTTACGCTTAATTATTAGGTTCATAGGCACGCATTAAACTTAACAAAAAAAAGTATTACAACATTTGAACCACGCAGAAGATGAATGAACTGAGTTGCTCACATTGATATCACCAGCATGTGACATGATGGAATTGAATATAGTATTACAAACAAAATATGAAGCTGTGCATGCGATTTTTCCATCTGTGCCTGAAAGGATTAAAACAGGTATTAAGAAGAAACATTACAAAAGCTAGTTAGTTTACTATGAGAGTGAAACAGAGACTTCTGGTCCTTAGATGTTGCAATTACATGAATAATCAGGATAGTAAAAAATCTATGTTCAGATTCAAATTTAAAATTGGATATTTGGAACTGTGCAAGGAGGTCGAACTCAACATACATTCATTTAAAAGAAAGAAAGAAATGCTCCAATGCATGAGTTTGTTCATTTCAATAAGAACCTTGGTTTCCAGCATACAAATATGAGAAGAAACCGTACATTGATTGAAAGGATAAATGAAACAACATCACATGTAAATTACCACAGAGTTTGATTGCCAATTCACAGGCTGGAACCATCACTTTGTTGATGCGGTCATAGTCAGCCTGTTTAATTATACCCATGTCTAGTGCATAATCTGCGTACGCTTTATACTGAATTGCAGGATCAGTGAGCCCGTTACCAATGGCAAATCCCTGTTCAACCATTTCAAAGAAGATAAACAAGATTTCATACCCTTCAATATATGCATCTCAAATGGAATGGTTGACAATGTAACAAACCTTCAAGTTTATATGAATTCCTTCTTTAGCTTTGTTTCCCTTGTGCACACGAGCAGCAAAAGCCGGAATATAATGTCCGGCATATGATTCACCCGTGATAAAAAAGTCATTTGTAGCATATTCGGGATGTTCGGCAAAGAAGGCCTGTAGGAAAAAGAAAAAACATGTTATCTTAAGATATCACAGGTGAAGCTTAGCAAGGTGCTCTTATCCAATATAACAATAACTAAGAAATAATATGTTTTGCATTTCAAAAAACAGCGACCAAGAAATGTAAGGAAAGGAAAACAAGTCTGTAAATACAACTCATGTTCGTATAACAATATATATAAGTCAAGTATATCATATTAAGGTTTTGTTTGGATTACTCGTTTGACCTCATCTACTAAAAATAAGCACCTGTGCAACTGTTTGAGAGAACTTATGACATGTCCAAAAGTTGTTTTCGACTTATATGAAAATAGCTTGACTTTATAAAAATAACCTATACATAGGCACTAATATGATAAGCGTTTATGCTAGTAAAAAAGGGCCAATGCAGCGATGTTTTGTATAACTAACATACTTAAAGAAAATACAAGTACCTGTAAAAAGTCATAGAGGTCATTGCTGACACCGTCTTCATCATGACGAATATCACGCTTATCAGTAGTGTAACTGAATCCAGTTCCAGTTGGTTGGTCAACATAGAGGAGGTTAGATACCTGCAAGGTTACCAACCAATTAGTTATGTCCAATAAATACTGATGACAAGAAACCAAGAGCATAGGAAAAACAGTTGAATTGAATGACACAACACAAGACAACAAATACCTTGTCCCAACCAAATTCATTCCATACAAGGGACAAATTGTTAGCAATTTTGAAAGGGCCGTTTTCATAAAACACAGCCAATTCACTGCTACAACCAGGTCCACCTGTCAACCATATGACAACAGGATCCTTCTTGTTTTTCCGGGATTCAAAGAAAAAGTAGAACATCCTGCACATAAACAATTTGTATACACTCTCAGCAAATCACAGGGGCAGTTAGAGAACATAATAAAGCAATTAATGGAATATGAATTACTTAGCAGCATGAGAGTGTTGAATGGGATAATATCCAGCACGATGAGCCAAGTCATCAATGGAAACTCCTTCATCGTCTTTGACGGAGAAGTTTGGAAACCTAAGCGGCTTCTCAACGATGTTCTGATTCTCCTCCACATTGGGTTTGGCGTCGAGAATGTTGATATCATGAGAAGGGAAGAGGTTGAGGTTTCTAATTAGATTCTTCGCAATCTCATCGTTGATGGTAGCGGCGGAGGATGACGGTGGGGACCACAGGAGAAGCACAACCGCAAGAGAGAAACACAACGTCGTCGTCTTCATCGTGGTGACAGTGAGTGTTGCTTTGCGTGCAAATGAAAAGGTGGTTACAATAGTGATTGTTGTTTTCTTAAGATCCTACTTTTTCACGACACGTGTCTGTAAGTTAGTTACTCTACTTCAGTCACACTCAATGATGATATCCGAGCGAGTCAGGGGTTTTATTGTAATTTGCCTTTGTTTTCTTTTCATTTTGGCTAAATTACACTATGGCCTACAGGTTTTCAACGAAACGGATTCATCCTTTAAGTTATTTTGGTCACACATAAGTTTTTCATTTAATCCTTCTGTTTTTCAAAACAATGATGTGGTAAAATGACTAAATTGAAAACGTTTGCAAACTTAAATGACTTATGTGTGACCAAATTAACTTAAAGATCAATCTACTGCAAACCTCAAATTATGTGTAACCAAAATAACTTAAAAGACCAATCTATTACGAACCTCAAACTTAAAGGACCGGCATTGTAATTTAACCTTTCATTTTCATGTACTTATGTATTTGGGCATCTTTGTTTGTTAAATTTGACCCTCTGAACATCTCTAGGGGGGCTTTATCATTCTTTTGGATGGTGGTGGTTTTGTTCCCCAGGTTGTGTTTGATGGTAGTACGGATACCTTGATGAGTGACTACAAAGTTTTTCAATATTACATGATCAAATTTTATAATGTAAGATTAATATTATTTTATTGATAACTTTTTTTAAGAATAATTCAATTAAACAGAATTATTGAAAATTGACATTTTTTTTTTCTTTTTCCCCCTTCTTTCTTAGTTGATTAGGGAGGAGATTGAGAAGATTGAACTCTACTGATGCCGATTTGGCCATTCAAACAAGGGAATAATTTCTCTTTTGGGAACTTGAGGAAACAATTTTGTTATTTTGCTACCAATTTAGATTCTTGGTTGAATTTTAGAATTGTTTTGTAATAAATGTTGGATTTTAAGTACATGTTGTATTAAATTTTATCTTTCATTTGGAATTAAAACGGTTGCTTTATTAGAACTGTTGTTGATATTGATTTAGAATTGAGTTTTAATTTGATGTAATCGTTTGTGTTAATGTATTGGAAGTTCGTTGAAAGACTTAGAAAATATGACAGATCGTTTTGGCGTTGGCTCAATTGTGTCGAGGTGTTGTTTTGACTTTGTTCTTTAATTGTGCCGTAGAGGTATGATTCAGCGTAATAGGAATAATTTGTTTTCGTTTAGATTTGTTGAAGTACGGTTGGGTGGGGACCTGACACCGTTGGAGGAAAAAGAATAGATCATATGTGAGTGTTGTATGATAAGATAATGTATTACGCAATATTATCATGTATGATAAATCCATTATCGCCATCATATATCACATAGTACAACAAAATTACACTTAATATATTTAATCAAGTGCCACGTGTTGTTAAAATTGAATCAATGATCTTCAATGCGTCTCTTTATTTCTTAACGTTGGTTTAATTCTCTGTCATTTCTCTTTCTTCAACAACTTCGAAACTTTGAAACAGAGAGAAAAAATGGAAATCAACAACAAGAATACCATTGCTGCCATTGTTGTGCTAGGAGGAGTGGCAGTTGGAGTTGCTCTATCTCACTTTGCTACAAAATAAAAAACATTTTGAACCTATGTTTTTCAACTCGAAGAAATTGTTAAGCAGTTTGAACCCGATGGAAACGAGAATCGTAGGCTAAGATTCAAAAATTTCATTGTTAGGGTAAACATTTTGCTTCATTATTTTCATTCATTCATTCCTCTTCTTCTTCTAATGTCGTTGTTAGTGGAGTTACTGTTGTTTACAGATGATGAATCGTAGTGGTGGTGGTGGTGAAGTTTTATCTCAAGATTTGTCTCATTATCCTTATATTGTGGTGATGTATATTATTTATTTACTTTTCTTTTATCAATTTTTGGGTTTGTTGTTGTTTGTTCCGAGTTTTTATTTCTCTGAGTTTTTTCTTGGTTTTTATTTTTGATTTTTTTTTCTTTTTATCATATCATTTCTCTCAGTCATCTCATTTGGTAAACCAAACCAGTTATCCAGCGCATCTTGAATACATGTTTACTCAGGTGCTTTATTATGTTTTGTTCCAGTTTGTCAATATTCAATTATATGAGAATTATTATATTATTGTAATGTTTTATTTTTGTGTGTGTGTATATAGAGGAAATTAGCCGCTGACTTAAAAAATGATGTGTATGTGAAAGACTATATGATAGTCTTAGAGACTTTTTTCGATACTTTTGGTGCTACTTTCGCTGAACTTAAGAATATTGTGTAACTCAATCAATTGAAGTGAAGCTTAGCGAACACACTTATCAAACATAACAATAATTGAAAAACGTTTTGTTTTGTTATTCAAAGAACAATGGCGAGGAAAACAAATTTTCAAATTTCACTTTTGTTCTAGAAAGATATAAATATTATATCATTGTAAGAGACTATTCAGATTGACTTACTTAACGTTATCTAATGAAATACATTGTTGTGTTTTTATATCTAACCATATCATTGGTTTGGAAAAGTTGTAATTAAACTTGTAAATATACCTCACTATTTATATATGTAACATATTTATTTGGTAAAACATCTATATTTTTAAAATCCCACAAACAATATGTAAGTTGTAAATTATGATTAAATGATACACATATATGTTGAAACATATCACATAATGATATCACTTTGTTATGTTGTTTCTTAAGTATCTATTTCTATAATAAGATGTGAGTGAATATATGTCTAATTAAACATTAATCTTATTGTACATACAAATTGAACTTTTAAGTTATCAAAATATAATAGCAATTATTGAAAATCGTTTTGTTTTGTTTTTCAAAGAACAATAACGGGGAATATTAGGTAAGGAAAACAAGTTTGCAATTACAACTTTTGTTTTAGAAAAATATAAGTAGTATATCATATTAATAGACTATTTGGATTGACTTTTTTGAACCTTATTTAGTAAAATAAATTATTCTATTTTTATATCTATCCATATCATTGGTTTGAAAAAGTTGTAAATAAATGTCTAATAAAACATAAAACTTACTGTTCATACAAATTAAATTTGTAAGTTATCACAAGATAATAGCAATAATTGAATAACAAAATTTGTAAGTTATCACAAATTAAATGTCTTTTTAATTTTTTGTATGTCTTTTAAATCAAAATTAGAATATAATAATTATGATTTACTATAAAATCATACACAAAACAAATTTTGTCATTATAAAATTAATTCAAAAAGTATTTTTGTAATATTTTTAACAAGAAAAAAGAGAATAATTATAATACATCAATACAATTTTTGCACTTTTCGCTATTTCCAAATTGTTTTATCTAAACGAGTCATTAAAAAGGGTTCAGTGTGCAATTCATACACATGATAATTGTTTATCACTAATAAATTATTTAATTTTTTATATCTACTAAATAAAAATATTTAGGGTTGCAACTTGTTACGCACTTGTCTTTCATTTCTATGTAACTTTACTTAAACTCTGGTAACTTATAAGAATTAACCATTGAGATAAATCTGAATATTATAGTTATAATTGATTATAAAATTATACAGGAGACAAATATTTGTGATTAAAAAATTAATTAATTTTGTAAATATAAAAAAATATTTAGTTAAAGTTAATGTTTTTTAATATCATTCTCATAAAGTTTATACATTTACCATTGAACTAAACACTAATAAGACGAGTGAGTTTGTTCAAACCACTGTCATATTATCTAAACAATACACATAATTGGAGAACCACAAGACAAATTTAAAATACTTTGAGGAAAGACTAATTACAAAATTAGAATGGTTATTTTTAAAAAGGTTTTGAAATATATCTATTATTTATTTATAAAATGTTACTAATTTGTCCAAAAAAAATGTAGAATACAATAATTTATTCAAAAACACCTAATTTTGGTATAGAGCGTCTGTAGCTCAGTGGTATTGATCAAAAGATGAAATATTTGATCAAAAACACCTAATTTTGGTATAGAGCGTCTGTTTCCTAAGCAGAAGGTTGTAGGTTCGACCTCTACCTGGCGCGTTTTAACTTTTAACCTTTTATATTTTAACTTTTTTCACAATACGTTTTAACTAAATAGATGCAAATATTTTTACTTTTTTCACAATAAAACTTACTAGATAAATGATGGAAAAATAATTCATTTTATCAGGAATACAATAAAATAATATCAACCCTGAAGAATACTATTACATCAAATCAAGCTATGCTAGGTGGTTAATTGAGGTTATTGCTTGTTAAAGGGTATTACGCACTTCTTGTTTCAGTTACTGTTGTACAAGAAGCTTCAATGATTTATTCAAAGGTGCCTTCTTCGTCAAGCCAAATATCAACTAAGAAATCTACCATCTCCTGTATGAGCCACAAATCCATAAAAAATATGAATCAGTACATTGAAAAAATATACAGAAAGCTTATCTAACTCTAAAGAGCATCAAAGAGTGATTTTCCTTTCTCTTCAGTTTCAATTAGCAGATTTTGTATGAACATATACATTTTAATATATTACATGTATTCTTTTAGGTAAGCTAAGGGTGTTGTTGAGATCTTACAGGCAAGGGTATTCGTTCAGCAAAAGGTTCGTGAGTAGAAAGTAGGTCTTCGTATGATGTTGACCAGCTGAAATAAATTAAATAAAATTGTGAGAGTTGTCATAAAATGACAGCCAAATAAATGCATAAAAACTATGGACAGCACATTACTACAGTATATCTATAAACCAATTGTACTAAAACACAGGTTTAGACATTATCCCCAAAACTATCATATCACTTGAAAGGAAATCAAACAAAAGTACATACTCCCTCCGGTCTCAAATATAAGAAAAGATTCTTTTTTTAGGTTCATTGAATAATTAATGTATCTGTTTTACAATGTAGACCAGATACATTAACTACTTAATGAACCTAAAAAAGGAATTTTTTCTTATATTTGAGACCGGAGGGAGTAGTATGTTTTGATCAATGCTCTTGATAAGAGAGACACATTATGTTTTCAAATCTTGTGTATTTGAATAAAGCTATTAGCAACCAAATGTTTGTGTGGCACATACATTGTGCCATCCGCAATCAACGCGGCAATAAGAAACATGCATGTAAAAATATTATAAACAGTTTCAGTTCAGTTCAATGCAAAGGGGGATTGAGATTGAGGGGGTGAATTGAAAATGTGAGAAACTAGAGGGGAGTAAACAGTAAATTTACCCTGAAAAAGACTATACGAGTATGCCTGATTAGAGTTTGTAGTATTTAAGTAAGAGTAAGACCAGAAAAGGGGAGCATGATTAGATGAGTGATGAGTTTTATTTCTTAAATATGAATGCAGAAACAAGAAAAATGTGAAAGATAAAACCCCTTCTAAGCCACTATCCCATTTTTATTTTTTTTATATTGTTTTCTCCCTCAAATAAAAACAGATGATGAAAACCATTCAAACCTGCCATCATTAGTGTTAACAACGAATGAAACTGCTGTAAATGAAAAGAAAGGGAGCTGGATTGGGGTATACCTAATAATTGGGTCCTTAGGTGTTCTTGGTGAATGCATAGCCTTATCGCCAACCCACTTTTTTCTATTCTCATGCCAAGCATTTGCCGCTGCATAATATATTCACCAATATTAGGTTTTAAACAACAGAATAAAAATTATAACCGTGTGGAACCATTGTGATAAGCAAATACAAAACCATGATCATGAATGACTCACCATGATTGACAAAAGTGGAAGTTTGCTTCAAATTTTGCTTCCCATTTGAACGAGGACATCTGCAGGTGTTTTCACTTGATCTTTTTACTTCATCTGCAGGTTTTGAATGCTTCAAAGTCTGTTTCCCATTGCAATGGGTACTTTCAGCACAGACCTCCATTGTATTCCACAATAATTTTACAATGAATATTAATAATTATTTCCTTCTAAAGATTAGAAGTACCTCCAAGCTTCCTAGCAGTTATCGCCAATCAAATGTCACAGGTTTTGAAAAGAACTAATGCTCACTTGTCCGTGTTGCTGCCGCTGCATAACAAGAAAAAAGCTTCAATAGAGAAAAACTACACAATTTCATACAAAAAGAGGAACCGTCATCACATTTCCTAGCTCTTCAACAGCAGTATGATTTAAATTTAAATTGCATCAATAACCTATGAAGCACGGACACTCCTCGAATTAGGTGTGTCCCGGTGTCTGACACAGACACGACACCGACATGTATGTTTACACCGAATTATGTCATTTTCTCAAATTATTATCCTGTGTCCGGTGTTTGTGTCAGTGCTTCATAGTCAGTCAGTAACTGAACAATTTGTTTCAAACGATAAGATTAAGTCAAGAAACTAACATTGAAGCCCCTACTAATCTAATTTAATTAACTTTGTTTATATAATCTAAGCTAATTATCTAAAACCTTATACAGTACTATTCCCATCAAATACTTGAATTTCATTAACTAATTTAACTAACTTTCTTTCCAGATCTGAGATGAAATAAAACACAGTAGAAAAACACAGATGTGTTACTTTAAGATCTTAAATCCACCTCACTTGAAATAACCAAATTTCATTATTAATTAATTAATTAATATAAACAAAACTGCAAAATAATTGTATAGACCAATCAAGAACCCACATTTTGGATTAGTGATAAAGTTGAAGTCTTGTGTCGGTTACAAATGTATAATCAAATTAATCAAAATATTAAATAACACATTTTCATATAGAAAACCATGAATACTAACTAGCATGCACACAAGAAACATAAATTACAAAGCAAAAAACAAAGAAAAACAAGAAAAGACATAAACATTTTCAAACAGTGAGTAATGCATTCAACAAAACAAGTACAGAAACAATAACCCAATTGAGATCTAAATCAAAATCAAGAAACCATAAAACAAAACATGATCAAAACAACATAAATTTAAGATTTTTCAATCATAAAAAAAATACACTTACCAAAGAGATGAATTGAAGCAGAAAGAGATGAAAACGTTGTCAAGATACAATTATGAAAAATGGGTTTGCTTCAGAACAAGCATTAAACCACAAGAATTAACAAAAGGTGCAATCTTTATCACTTCTCTGTGTGTTTTTTATTTGTTGGATTTTGTGTCTGTGGGCGAGTCGCAAGTTGTCTTGTAAAAAAGGGAAAGAAAAAAAAAAGTGTTTTTTTGAATATTCGATTTTGTGGATTTTATTGGATAATTGTAAGGGTTGTTGGACGGTAGTTGTTAGTTGTAAATTGGAAGAAACGTGTAATAATTGTGATATGTCTACATTGCCCATTACCAACCATTAATAGTCATAAAAAGTGGATAAGGATAAAAAAGATGCTTGAGGGTGTTTTGGTAAATTTGTTTTGTGTGATTAGAACCACATGGTGTTTCCTTTTCACCTTCGCTGGCGTGGTGGCCAAGTAGGAGTTATTTGGTTTTGAGGTTTGCATCACATGCACATAAGGGGAGACATTGGAAAATCTGGGTTGATTAGGTGGACCAGTAAGAAAATATGTTATTTTAAATCAAGATAATTTATTTATTGGTTTTAAATCAAAATACGTAAGGAAAAAATTTTCACCTCTTATTATCCGGCTAAATTGTTGGATTTTTAAAGTGTATCAAGTCCTTCTAATTTTAATTTAAGCATTCACAAATCAAATCAAAATAATTGATTGCAATTGTATGGTGAGATATGAAAGATTCAATCAAATCATTCTAAAATGTCTCTTCATTGGATTTTCTTTTTTATGATATACTGATATGAATTTTTTTATGACAAAAAGTTTAATTTTTTTTTTGACAAAAGTTATATGAGCTAATTTCTTGCCAACGATTTAATTCATATACATTTTAAGTTTAAATAAATCTTCTTTTGGGGTTGGGTATGAGTGAAAATAGATAAGACCGACTTACACGGTCTAGTCTACATCAGACTTTTTTTAAAAAAAAATAGAATGCTTAAACTTTTTAATAAATCTATTTAGCTAAAAATGGTAGATCAAAGATCATTAAGAAATAAAGTTGGCCTATTTAAGTCAATATTAATAATATTTTTTTGAAAGGAAGTCAATATAAATGATATTATTTATTGCTACTTTTATTATTATATTGAATTTTTTATTTTGAATTAAGTTTCAAATTTGTTAACATTTTTAGTAATTTAAGCTTACTTGTCTATGTTCATTGTTCACATATTTTTAAATGTATATTATAAACTAGAATTGAAATATGATATCATATATAATCGAATTCTCTAGAAAGTCATGTTAAATATCAAAAGAAAATTTAATCTTTTTTTTTGACAAAAAAAAAAGAAAAAATAATAATCTTATTGATCTATTAGTTCGTTAGTATATTTAAACATATGTCTATGAAATACACTAAAAAATTCATACTAGACTTCTAAGAGGCTAAGTTCGAGCCTAAAAAATAAACTTATGACAAGTCATAAGTCAGATTTATGCCTTAAAAAATTTGACAGGCTAGACCTAGCCTTTGCAAAGTCTAACTTATTTACACCCCTAAGATTGAGTAGCTTAACCAGTACTAGCTTAATCCTTGAGGTCGTGGTTCGAACCCGAACGAACGATAAAATATAATCTAACAGCTGATTACTAAAATTTGGCACAAAAAAGGTCTAAATAATTTTTACATGGTCCATGAATTATATATATCAATTAAATTTGTAGTATTATAAAATTTAATGAAATACAACAACACTATCTATTATATCCCTCTTCCTTCAAAAAAAATCTATTATATCCCCCTTTCTTCCCCTTCTCTCTCGTGAGTCGTCACCAAAATCCTTGTTTTTTTTCCTTCATCCACCAAAATCCTTGTTTTTATTGAAATAAGTGATTTTCACATCTATTTTGTTTTTCTTTCGTGATTTCGTCGTCTTAGAGCGACATTGTTTTGTTCATTGTGCAGTGTTGTTTGTCTTTCTTTTTTCCTTCGGGTATTTGTTCGATTTATATTATCAAATTAGCTTCAATCAAGTGCAGATTCAATCAATGACTTTGGTGTCGTCAATGATAAGTGTCAAAAAGGAGTTAAATAGATTGTACATTTTAGACACTTTGATTACTTGGTTTGCAAGTTATCCTGCGAAAAGCTCACAAATACTGAAGAATCACTCAATCATGCTTTTCACATCTAACGCCAACTCTTTGTAGGAAAATACACGCCTGGACACTCTAAAAACAAGAAAACATGAAGAAATGCAAATGACAACTTTTTGAAGATCAAAGGAACAAAATAGGCAGAATTACCAGTTTACTGGCCATGGCGAGTAAGTTTACCAGTTTACTTGCCATGGTGAGTAAGTTTACTTGCGAGGCGGGTAAGTTTACCAGTTTACTCGCCATGGCGAGTAAGTTTACTTGGGAGGCGAATAAGGCGGTCTAACCCTCAGAGCTGACGTGGCACAAACCCACTGGTGAAGAAACCACTACTCGCCATGGCGAGCGTTTCTACTTGGGAGGCGAGTTCAGACAGAACAGGCCATATAAAAGCTCATTT
>Ga0228710_1000772_pt1 | contig 44010 bp, 17 predicted proteins | sample MedpolnodulmetaG_FD_177995 | JGI IMG/M metagenome (GOLD analysis project Ga0228710, IMG submission 177995) | Root nodule microbial communities from Medicago polymorpha collected in Santa Monica, California, United States - pink nodules | ecosystem: Host-associated > Plants > Roots > Nodule... | reverse complement strand
AGAGAGAGGGAGGGAGAAGGGGGGGGGGGGAGTGTGAGTGAGAAGGGATGAGAGAGATAGTAAAATCTTAGAAAAAGCAATCTTAAGAAGTCTCATGTTTTCATAAAAGACTTTTTATGCTAAAATTTCACTAGAAAATCCCACAAAATCCATCAAAATTTGATTTATTAAACAATCCTTCGAAATTTGAATGATTTTGAATAGCACAAGACTTTTTTTAAGTGATGAAGAGTCTTGATTGAATAATACCACAAGACTTTTTTTAAATGACAAAGAGTTTTGATTGAATACCACAAGATTTTTTTTAAGTTGGAAAGAGTCTTGATTGAATACCACATGACTTTTTTATGATAAAAAAGTCTTTTAAAATCCCTTAGAATCATAATTCAATACACCCTCCTTAATGATAGGACTCTTCGACTCATTACCTTTTTATTTTTTATTTTTTATGTTTATCTATTTCACAATCTCCATTTATGATCTCAACTCAACTTACACACCAGTCTTTTTGGGTCAAACCTTTAACACTCTCTCCATTCCAAAATAAACACTACTCCCTCTATTATAAGATCACCGTCCTTTTAGCAAAATAAAGTTATTTTAAAATGAATGTCATTCTCATTTCTTCTTTTTTCAATAGTACCTCATCATTATTACTAGCATACTAATTTCATAATATCACATTTTACTTTAATTTATAGTGATAAGAACAACCTTAAAAGTTTAACAACCAAACAAAAGTAACCAAAAGAAACGACGTTCATTTTGAAACGGATAGAGTAGTAAAAATGGTCTCACAAGTTGAACCAAATATATTAACTTTTGTTTATCAATTTTTATTTATATTTTGGGAAGGAGGAAATACACCGTGGGGTGTAGGCCGGAAATTTGCAATGTAATCTTGTAACATAGTTTTCATTATTAAACATATAAGAGTAAATATTTTTTTAAAAAAAAATCAGTATCTGATTCGAGAATCGACTAATCCGAATGGACCAATCCGACCGTCTACTTGTGGGGGGCTCCATTTGAAACTAGAGCATAACTCTCTGTGGACTAAACCCGTCGAAATTGGCACAAGGAAAATCGAATTTAAGACCCAGAGAGAAAACACTCCAAAATCCCAAGTCAACTATTAGGTCAACTTCAAATGAGGATATGGAAGCTAAATATTATGAATATTCTAAATAGTTATAGATAAATTGTTCTATAAAAGAGTCCACAAATCATATTTCAATTGATAAAATATCAATATTGTTAGTTTTGACGCCGTGATTCAGATTTGAATTTCAATTATTCACTTGTATGTGAGTTTTCAATGACTATTGTCATATTGTCTATTTAAAAAAAAATATTTCATAGAAAGTATATCGAAATTTTCTAATATTTTAGCTGTAAATGAAAATGTTGTATTTTGTCAACAAAGAAAATGTTGTATTATTAATTTTGTAAAGAATGTGAAAAAATAATTGAATTGGTAGAATGTGAGTGAGTGGACAGCAACCTCTTAAACACTAACAACAGTGTTTGAGGGTCCACGAGCCGCCAACGCCAATGTCTGTGTGTGGTGGAAGTGATTAGATGACTGAGCATTAAGGTGGAGCTTATCTTAAAATTGGATAGCACATTGGTGACATTGTGGTTGGTGACATTGTGACATTGACCAACCATAATGTCACAAGTGTCTTTCTTTTTTCTCTTTCACAATATTTTTTTGTTTCTTTGTACACGTGTGACATTGTGGATGGTCAATGTCACCAATCACAATGTTGCCCAAGTATTATCCCTTAAAATTAACATAATAAAGTGTGTTTACTTAAGCTGCCACTTTTTTGTGGTGTTTACATGAAAGAAAAATGAGAAATGATATTTGTACTAGGGGTGAGCACAAAATCCGAACCCGCCCACCAACCGATATATTTGAGTCACCTGCGGGTCCATCGGGCGGGTTAAAACGGGTCTCGGATGAAGAAATGCTAAAAAATAAGGTCTGTGTGGGTTTAGACGGTCGGGCCCGATTTTTACAAATCCAAAATCATGTAAACCGAACCCGACCGTCCTATAAGATAATTTACACCACAAAGCCCAATCCATTATACATATCACCCTCAAATATATATAATTCCTCGTCTCTTCTTGTTAAATTTTTTATAACGTGATATTTTAATGATTGCTATGATACGTTGATCTATGGTCTTTTTATTTTTTAATTTATTGATGAAAGTCTTATTAAAAAAATAGCCAAATAAATTTGAGATGAATAAAAAAGTATTGGAGAAATAACCGAATCAACCCACCCGATCAAATCGAGACCCGTCCAAACCGAAACCCGCACAAACCGTATTAATTTGTGGGCGGAATTGGGTCTTTAAATTGGATGATCGGTTTCATACATCTTACCGAGTTCGGGCCCGAACCCGACCATTGCTCTACCCTAATTTGTACAACCACTTTTTGACAACTTTTTGAAAACTTTATCTCTCATATTCACATTATTCTCTCTCTTTTCTTTTCTCTCTCCATTGTTTTTGACCAATAAAAAGAGAAAAAAAAAAGTTGTCACAAAAGTTATATCAAATGGCTGTTCAAATATCATTACTCAAGAAAAATACACTAAAACATACTACTAATTTGGGAAGCTATTCTAAAACTAGTACTTTTTTCATATTCATTTCTGGATAATAGTTACACTCACTATAGCAGGGTGGTCAGAGGCGGAGCCCTTCATGGGAGAGGGTGGGCCACGGCCCACCCGGAAAAATTATAAAATTAATGACTATAGATTTACTTTGCGAGATTTTATACAATTTTGTGACGGTTTTATGTTTCAGCTGATTCAAATTTTCGCAAAATGGTGTAGTGGCCCACCCGAAAAATTTAAACAATTCAATTATAGGTCTATTTTGCGAGACTTTAAACAATTTTTCAATGATTTTAGTTTTTGGAGGTTTCAAAAGTGGCATACGTGATTTGATTTTTGTGATGCTTATACTTAGCATGTTAGTGGAGGCTTATAGACCTTCGAATTTGCATGGGTTTGAAATCTCCTGCATATTGTCCTGTCAACTGAAAATTCTCTTGGTTAATAGTTGTACTGTACAAAAAAAGTTTAATAATTTATAGTAGTTGTTAAATATGTAATTATTTAAGTATCCACTCTAACTTTTTAGTCAAACTCCGTCATTTCAACTCCGTACTTAATGCTTATTACAACTTTAATTTATATTTATATATTTTAATTTATTTTAGTGGTCCACCCAAGCTTTTTTTACTGGCTCCGCCAGTGAGGGTGGTGTTGAAAGATGGGTTTAACAGGTTGTTTAGTGTAGCAAGAAATAAAAATAATAAGTTTAATGAGATGTTTTCAAAGCCAATTAACGAGATGTTTAGTGTAACATATGATTATGGGTTTTTGAGGGACTCTGAATTTCTGTGAAGTTTTCAATAATTACGAGAACCTTGAGCTTAGTATTTGACATGTTTGGGTCATAAAAGTTTATCTTACTTGTGTGACTAGAGCATAGACTCACATAGAACTTGCATGACAAGTCATACATACACATATATTGGCATGTCGTACGCAGTTTTTGTGAACGAAATGAACTCAGCCTATTGTCACCACGAGAATTTATTCAAATTTATCATGATTTTTCATAAGCGACAAATTGATTGTGAATTCTTTACTGCACCAGACGAAATGAATTATACATAGTTCAAATTCAATTCATTTATCTTACCAACTCAATTTTCAGTTCATATTGCCCGTGAATTGATATTGTTTTAGTCTTATTTTTATGTCTACTGAAATCCTCAAGTATTTATTTGGTTATTTATTCAATCTTGCATTATTTTAACTTTTAAGCCTGAGTGGAATCAGGGTGCGTATTCTATTCATCCTAATCCCATTGCATAATTCAGCCTACTTTATGTATTTAAATTAAATTGGAAAAACATCCACAAATGAGAAAAGGCAAAATAAAGCAATTGTCTGCTATGAATATGATATTTGAGATAAAGCAAAATTAAGTTTTGTACAAAAAAGCAGCCAAACTACTACTAGGAAGCTGATGATGCTGGAAAGAAACAAAGGTCTTGAGACATTAAATTTTATGTCCAATACCATACACTGTGGAACTAGTGAATTGTCACAATCCATGGAGCACCCACCCAAGCATGGATGGTAGAGCTTATATCAGCTAATAAAGCTGTTCTTTCCTGTCATGCAACCATCTCCACCTGTTGAAAAAAGCACATAATAATCAGTCATATATATTGAGCATCTTGTGCATGATTTATTTTTACCATTTCTTGGTTCTTGTATAAAGTTCCCTCCAAATCCCAATTCCATGTGGCAAAAGTAAAGGTAATACCCAATTTAGATAATTTGAAATACTTTTTTTCCATGAAAAGAAATTTATACATTGAAAAATAAAGTTATACTTTAGCCAATAAATTTTCAGCCTAGTAAGTTTATTTTCTTAATTAATAAGAACAATTATTCTTTGTAAAAAAAAATTAAAATTAAAAATTGACAATGAAGCTCAACTTAGTTGGTAAAACGTTGCACTACACCAAAAAAAGGTCGTGGGTTCGAATCATGAAACGGAGAAGTGGAGAACACTATTTTTTTTTACTGAACGAGGAGAACACTATTATTCCCCTTTACAAAAAGGATGTTTTTTCGATGACATTAAACTACTTGGGGTTTTTAAATATGTATTTAAATCCCTAAAAAAAGATATTTAAAAATATTGCAACTTTGTCCATAAGCTTATCAATAATTATGTAATTAAGCATGTGAACTACAAACTTGTAACTCTAACAAATTTAAAAAGCTGAGTAAATCTAATTTATAGGCATGCATAACTTTTCTCATATATTGTAAAAAACAAAAGGATTTCACTCATATATCGGACTTACCAATGGTAATCCCATCTGGGTCTAACTTTGGTCATACGGTTTTCACCATATGGATAATCTGTTTCAGCTCTTCTTGCATTTCTGAAAGCACAACATCCAATTGAATAAATCCCTATGAGCAAAATAAGCATTGTGACAGTTAGAACTGATAGCTTATGCCAATTCCTTCTTATGTCTTCAAGCACACCAGCTTTGCATGAATCACACTCATAACATAGCAATGTTGGTTCATTGCTCCATTTGTAGCAATCTGAGTCTTGTGTCATCATCACTGCTTCCATATTGTAATTGCATGCAGTTGGTGGCTTACAACATCCTGACTACATTAACCATAACTTAGCATTAATCAATTTCACATTCAAAAAATGCTATTTTGGAACTTTAGTAGTAGTAACATATTTATTGAAAATTGAGTGGAAAATTAAGCTAGTAACTTAAAACTAATTATAATTTGTACCTGTAATGGAGACATATCATTCTGCATATAATCCAAAGGGGTCCAAGAGGCAAGTTTGTCACAAGTTTTAGACCCTAAAATACAATTCTTTATAGTATTCCAATAACGAGGATCTTGTATTCTTTTCTTCAACCAAGGTGAATAATCTGTAAGATGATACTCACTATAAGATCTACCAGGCACTTCTACACCACCACCTTTACTAGTCACACCAAAACCAAATATAGTCAAACCCAATAGTGCTACTATTAGCAACAACATAATCACCAAGTAAAACCATAGTGCACATGCAACATGAAAACAAGCACCAATGAAACCAGCTAATGATATCACAAGTACAATAAAACCTATTACAAGAAGTGGTGTTTGGAGAAAATTTGCACAAGTTGTGCTGCTCCTTGCCATCCATAGTCCTGCTCCAATTATTGGTATGGATGCTAAAAGTGTTAACAAGTTTAAGAACCCTATCACTGTGTTACTGAACCTATACATTTCTCTTACTCTTAATTTCTCTCTAAAGTTTTTTTTCCTATATTTGTTTCTTCTTGTGGTGTCTTTATATCTATTTATAAAAGGGAGAGAGGTACTTAGTTTGAATGGTGTATTCAGAAACTTTAGTTGAAGTATTTTGAAAATGAGTGAATGATCATGACATTGTACTTAGTTGTTAAGGAAGTTATTGTTCATTCATAATGACATATTTGCCCTTCTTGCTTGCCTCGTTTATTTAGAATTCGAGCTTTGTTTGACTAATGACTTTGATACCAACTTAAAATTTGGGTTGAACTTAATTCAACCCTACAAAACCAACTTATATTTCAAAAAATATAGCTCATTTATAAACTTATTTTAGGTTTAATCTCGTTCAATGTGCGGCTCTTAACAAATTTTCCAAATTTTTTTTAGTGACTAAATGTTTGATCAATTGACATATTTATCCATATATATCTCATGTGAGTCATGTTGTAGATTAATTCGCAAAGGCATAAATTCCATGTGCATTTATACAAGGCAAGCAAAGAATTAAGTAGTGATGGTCATTTTGGTAACTACAAATGATGCTATTGCTTTTTGGGTTATATGGACCCCGTTTGGACTTCTTTGTGAAGCAAGATCATGAACCTGATTTGGTTATTCTTGGATGGGTATTATAGAATAGTATAGTATATAATATATAGTATACGGAATATGGATGCTCTTTCTTTCTTATCCTGTCTCATCCAATTTTAATGTCATATTATACCATGTGTCTTTTAGGCTCCATAATGTACCCTAATTCTTTTTCTTTTTGTTTCTTAAAAAGAAGTTCCACTAAGCTTTAAATCGTCGATGACAAATATACTTTAGCAAAGCACCTTGTGTTGTTGATATATTGTCTTCTACCATTTGAAATTTAAAATGATAAAGCTATTTTGTAAAAGTATACCCAAAAACCCTTTTTCCCGTATCACCCAATTTTGAGAGTGAAATGAGATCTATAAGAAATTGCATGGTATTACACATCAACACGCGTGTGCATAATACTTTGATGGTAACTTCGTTTCGTATTAGAGTGAAATGTGCTTACTAATATTAAAACTTAAAACCGAATTTATTTAAAGTTGACTCGAGTCAAAGGGAATATATTCTTGTTAGGTCGACTGAAAGTAATTCAAGGAAAAAAAAATATGGGCTCACATTTACTAAAAACCATGGGCAAAACCCATACAAATTGAGAATTGATTTTTGAAAACTTTAGACTTCTAAAATTTCTCTCAAACATCTGAAAAAGACCAAAACACCATCGACCCGTTAAGTACCCTTCCTGTCTTTATTTGAAATCCAGGCTTTATAAGAAGAAAAGTGAGGGTATCACCTGCCACTTTGCAAGTGAAATGAGGTATCAATGGTTGCAGCCCCTCTCACCCTTTCTTGAAATGAGGTATAACAAACGAATGTAGGCATGCGACACAAAAATGGATCCTCCCATGTGTAATTTTCATATGAGAGGTAAAGTGAGATCTTTCACCATTCAAAAGAAGAGATAAACACATTAGAAGTTTAGATATGATGAACTTAAAATTACAATTGTTGTATAAAAAAATTACACAGAGAATTCATTCCCCGCACGCTAGACACCTCATGTAAGGTGAGAGAGAACTATTAGCATCATTGAGAATACACAATGAAATTTGGGTATAATTTACCAACTAATAGATAATTTCAGACATAAACTCAAGTCAAAGCGGGTTTGAGCATGATATTCAAAATGGTTAAATATGTTTTGGTCCCTAGAAAATTGGGACCTTTTAAGTTTAGTCTTATTTGATTTTAATAGTTTTTTTATTCCTTGCAAAAAAATTTGCCCTCATTTTTAGTCCTTTATAAATTTTGCCTTCGTAAGTTTTCGAACAATTTTTTTAGACATGTTAAGAACATTATTAAAAGTTCCTCCCAAAAAATTAGCTCAAAATTTGATTTCTACGTCCATATATTTCGTTACTTGTTTATCTTGAACTTTTGTCGTTTAAAAAAAATCATATTTAATTCGTCACATGTTAAAAAATTGGGTTAAATATGTTTTTGGTCCCTATAAAATTGAGAACTTCTAAGTTTAGTACTTACTTAATTTTAATAGGTTTTTTAGTCCCTACAAAAAAATATTACTTCTAATTTTAGTCCCTGTTACAACAAAGTTTGTTTAATTATCCTTAAACTCTAAAATTTTTGAACGATTTTTTTGAGACAAGTTTAGAACACTATGAAAGGTTCATTAACTAAAACTTAGAATTTTTTAAAATGAAATGAATTAAATATGAATTTTTTAAAACAACAAAAGTTAAAGATAAAATTAACAAAATTTGGACGTAAAAATCAAATTTTGCGACAATTTTTTGAAGAGGAACTTTTAGTAATGTTCTTAACACGTCAGCAAAAAATTGTTCAAAAACTCAAGAGTTTAAGCATAAATTAAACAAATTTGAATTGAGGAGAGACTAATACTGAGTGCCGAAATATTTTTAGGGGCTAAAAGAACTATTAAAATTAAGTAAGGACTAAACTTAAAAGGTCCTAATTTTATAGAGACTAAAAACATATTTAACCCTGAAAAATTCTAAATGTGTCTCCGAAAAATCATTTAAAAATTTAAGGCTTAATAGCAGTTTTAGCCCCCTAAGTATCAAGAAGTTGCGATTTTGGCCCCTAACAAAATAAAATACAATATAGCCCCCTAAGTATTGCCCCTTTTGCAGTTTTAGCCCCCCAGACCAATTTTGACCAAGTCAATGTTGACGTGGCCGCCACGTATGTAATTATTTATTTTTAAAATATTAAAAAAAAAATTATTAAAATAATAAAAATAAGTAAAAAATAAAAAAATTACAAATGTGGCGGCCACGTCAGCATTGACTTGGTCAAAATTGGTATGGGAGGTCAAAACTGCAAAAGGGTCAATTCTTAGGGGGTTGGATTGTATTTTATTTTGGTAGGGGGCCAAAATCGCAACTTTCTGATACTTAGGGGGTCAAAACTGCTATTTAAAGATAATTAAACAAATTTAGTTTTAGTTGGACTAATATTACACGTAAATTTGTACTCCAAAAAAAAAAAATTACATATAAATTTATTTTTGCAGAAACTAAAAAAAAGACTAATATTAAGTAAGGACTAAGTTTAAAGTTTCAAATTTTATAAGACAGAAAACATATTTAACCGTCTTCAAAACACTGGGTGATACATTGTTAAAGTGGTCTCATAAGTAGTTATTTTCATGTCCATGCAAGATTATTTTGATGTCAATCATTACTGTACACATTTTTTTAAATGTGATATTACTGCACACATTTTTCCGGTTAATTTGTTTCATAGATTTGTTTGTCTGTCTTTCTTGTAATCTTGCATAATGAAAACTATATAAAGATTAACACTCATAAAAATAATCACATTTTGAGTAACAAATAAAATAGAAAAAAAACTACTATTGGTACATTTAGCAAATTTAATTTCCAGGCAGAGGCAAGATGGAACTCATGAGAGATGCATTCCTTAATTTGTCTCAGCCTGTTCCATGTATATGATTATTTTGGTTCTATACTTGAAGTGGAAAAGAGAAAATGCATCTGATTAACTTGATGGCATATTCTTGTTTTCCAAGAATGATCTAAAAAGAATGAATGCTTCGCGAGGCCGATGAAGAGGAACCTCATGTCCAGCACCTCTTACTGTGACCAATGTGAGCCCCTTGTAAACTTGACTCCATCCACAAACCTTCACAAAAGAGAAAATTATGAGATAATGAGATTATTTGGGGGCCTAACCAATCCTTTCAAAATCTGTTTTTAAGGTGAAATGTATCGCTCTTTATGGAGAGAAAAAAATTCAAGCCTTATTGCTTTTCAATGCGGGACTTTAATTTTTTCCAACACGTCCGGCACTAATATTAGACTTGGTGTATGGATAATATGATAGGTGGCTCGAGTGGATAAACTCTAATACAATATTAGGTTTTTATATTGGCGTAATCGCCTTTGACATGATAGAAAAAACGACACAATAGTTTAGTTAGTGTCTGTTGACCACTTTTTACTTGTAGAAGTTATCACCAACCTTGCCATTATCATACCAAGGATACCAATTCATGATGGTTGGTAGCTTCAAGGCACCAATAGAATATCGAGTTGCAGTCAGTGGAATTACAGCATCAGTGTCTCCACTGCAGCCAAAATATGAAAGTTAAGAAGAATTCCAATTCTAGTTTACAGAATATGAAATGGATGAGATTGTTGAATTGAAAACATGATATGTGACACTCTTGATTAAGAAATGGCATAATGCTTCCAATAAACACAACAAAAGTGATGGGATTAGACTCTTAAATAAGTAATTCATATTAGATCATATGAATTATTTTGACAAGTGTTGAGATATATATCTTGCTTCATACTTATAAGTGAAATTTCGTTTCATAGGAGTCAAACGCAAATACTCCCTCTAGTCTTAAATACAAGCAAGGCGCACATGTATTTGGTCTAAATTCAGATCAGATATCGATGTACCTTTTTGTTTATATTTAAAACCAGAGGAAGTATATAGTTAAGGTTGGTGGTACCTGTATACCCATATCCGGAGACCAGCATTAATAAGTTCTTGATATATGGGAAGCATGGACAATGGGGAATCAGTCCAGTAATCCCAAACAGTACCACTGTCAAGAAGAAGAAAAAAAACTTCCAATTCAAAATCATGATAGAATTATAGACTTCAATAGAATATGTTAAATATCAATTTATTAAATTAAAATAATATACCTGCATGCCTGCCATGCATATGAAAGCCCAGTTACATTGGCATGAAGTGCCTTCTGAACTTCTGGACGATTGAAGTACGCATCAGAATACCTTTCAGCACAAGGATCATATGCTCTATACATCCAAGGCTGAAGGGAGGGGAAAAGAAAACAAGAAGAAAATAATCATCAAAACACTTCTACTAATATATGTTATGGTTTTTGTAAGCAATGTGAATGAGTTGAAAGCATAGAGGCTTACATAACGATCATGCAAGCCGCTTCTGAGTGATGCGGTATTGTTACAAGGCGGTGTATTAATGCTATATCCATCAATGTTTCCTTGCTCAGTAATTGCAACAGTAAGAGCCTGCAAACATTTCACTGATGGATGCTGAATGGACCCAAAATCACAGCCAATGTTTAGCTTCTTATATGTGGAATCTGAAATCAAACCATGTGTCCACCAGTACTCAAATGTTCCAATATAATCAAGATAATCATCAATCACACCATTTCCAACCTGTTGCAACGATAGTAGAATATGATTATCATAAGTTAGTTGTGTTCATAAAAGATTTAAAAATGAATCTAAAAAGCTTACCATAAATCCCTTAAAATTTATAACTGGATTACTGATTCCCTTATTTCTCTGGTTAACAATTTGAGCCAGCTGAAGAACATAATGACCTGAGAAAATAAATCATTTAAATCTTTAAGAAATTGAACAATTCTTCATTGTACAAGCCATTCCATTGTTAAGTAGAAAACTGATATATCAAATATAGATTCACCTGCATAACTTTCCCCAGCCATGTAGAATTCTCTATGTTTATACTGAGGAAATCTTTCAAACCAATTAACTAGAAAAATATATGCATCCTCAGCTGCAAAGTCAAAAAAAATCCCAGATCCCATATACATATTAACAAGTCAAATCTAATTGCTAAAACAAAACAAATCTGGCACTGTGAGTAAATCCTTCATGAGCAAAACTATTACAAACCTATGCATCACCGACACAACACTGACACATCACACATGTGGCTACATTCAGTTATTACTAGTGTTGACGTGTCTGGTGTCAATGTCGGTGTCTATGTTTGTGCTCTGGGGTGTAGCCTTGACTGCCCAAAACAAATTCATAAGTATATTTTAGCCTAATAATATATATTTAACTACTCCAAACAGCCATATGCCAAAAATAAGTACAAACAGAAAAGTCCGAAAATTATCATTTGCTTAATAATTTTATTGGTCTTGGTTAGACACTTTCAGACTCTTGAGCAACTATAGTGTTTCTTGCAAATAGATCAGCTGTTTACTTTGAAAAGGACATTGTTAGTTAGTTTGTTACAAAGTCAATTATGGATGAAATTGACTCTTAGACGCGTAATCGAGCTCAACTTCCTAAATAGTTATGGCCAGTTTTTATTACCTTTGTGAAGTTTTAAATTTGAATTTAATATAAGAAAAATATTCTTCTGAAATTTCCCGCTTAGAGTTTAATATATTAGTTTTTAAATGTAGTTTATTCATTCTTCTTTATATTTGGCCAATTGGCCCCCTCGTAAAATTTATGTTAGCTCCGTCATTGTTTGTGCTTCATAGTTACGACTACATTACCTGTTTTCTGGTCACCAAATGTCTGCATATCTGTTGTTTTATTACAATAAGAAAAACCGACACCAGCAGGAGACTCAAGGAACAGTATGTTTGCCACTGCAACATCCAAAACAATAAATATTAGTAACAATATTTTTTTGTTGGACTAATCAAAACAACGAGGGTTGAATTTCGGTAAATCTCAGAATCGGACTTACAATTGTTCCAAGCATAACGATTCAAGAAAAGTGATTTGCCATCAGGCCTAATACGAAAAGGACCAATTTCTTCAGAAGCACCATAAGCAATAGAAGAACAACCAGGACCACCATTAAGCCATAGAACTAATGGCCTTGAATTGGGTCCACGGTTCAGTGGTGCTTCAATTAACCAGTAAAACAGTGCTCTTCCACTCTGTTCATTCACAGTCACATAGCCTGAATACTGTTCAAATCCAACATTCTTTGGTTGCCCTGGTAACTGCCTAATCTTATCTCTCTTTTGATCTTCTCTAGAAGAAGCCAATGAAATTCCAACACAGAAAATGGACACAAACAAAACAATATAGAATATGGAATGACTCATATCAACCAATAGTTTTGCAAAAACAAAAGCAGAACAAAGAAAAAAACTAAAAGTTTTATACTACAATCTAATTTACTAATGCCTGCAGAGATTTGAAGCAAATGGCTTCCAAAGCAAAAGAAAGAGGCTAAGAGAGTGAGAGTGAGGAAGTGAAAGACTTAAAAATGTGGTATTTATAAACAAGCAAGTACAAATGTTTGTTATAATAGGTTAGTGTCAGAGTGTCTATCTCCACATTGACGCCATGTTCGGTGTCCGATATGTGTCTATCTCCAAGTCTGATACAATATTAAAACATGTGATTACATTCAATTATTCGATTTTTTCAAATAACTAATAATGTTGATATGTTAGTGTCAGAGTGTCGTATTTGGTGTCTGTGTTTGTGTATGCAATTGGTCTTTTAATTCAATCATCAATGCTTTGAATATTCTTTGCTTTTTATGGATTAATTTTTCTTATGCATTGTATATTAGCAGGCTAGTTGAGTGGCACACATGGGAATGGGATTTCTCAAAGTTTCCATCTTTGAGACCAAGACAAGATAGATCCTTTTTCTTTTGGAGACTAAAATATAAGTAACATCATCATTGAGGTTTCAAATTGTGTTGCCATTATTTGGACAAGGTCACTTATGGTCTTGAGCGGCTTGGAGTAGTGGTTTTAGATCCTTCATGTAAACTCGCTTCGAGTTTGATTGAGGATGAAGTGCACCCAACTTGCTTGGAGTAATGGTTTTATGTCTCGACTAATCTCTTGTCCATTAGTTATTAAAAATTACTCAATAGACATCTCAGTTTCGCTCTCGATCGGATCATAATTCTCAATTAACTATTTTTGTGTGTAAAATTTGATCGGATTGTAATTCTCATTTAACTTTTTTTAACCAAATGACCAATTTTAAGATGCCTATTCAACAACCATTTCATTCCACCTAACATATATTTCATTCCACCTAACATATATTTATTCACTTTACTCTAGTCAACTTTAAATTGGTTTTAATATCATCACTTTCAAAAAGCAGTGATTACCAACCTACTTAAAAATGATCACAAATCACTTTGTGACTTTTTTTTATAAGAAAATCACTTTATCACAAAAATGAATTTAATTTTATTTCTCTAACTTTTATCTTCGGTAGACATTTTTAAAATGCACACAAAAAATCTAAGATATTGTATTCCACGTCAAAAAATTTGATGATAGTTGATTTCTCCATTCAGTATTATGCACATGCATGTTTATGTGTCTATGCTTCACTCTCAAAATTGGGGGTGTGTGTGTGTTTGTATAATTCAAAAATATTGGATAAAATAGCGGGAAATAAAGTTGAAAGACTACTTTCACAAAATAGCTTTTTTTTTTTAATTTAAAATTCCAAATGGTAGACACGACAATATATCATCAACACAAGGTACTTTGCTAAAGTTTATTTGTCATTTGACGAATTAAAGCACGGTGTAACTTTTGTGACATTTACTTGGAATAATCGTTATCATTCATAACTTTGTTTCAATGCTAAAGAGAAAAAAGAATTCTGTACCAAAAAAAGAAGAGAAAAAAGAATTAAAATAATGATTGTTTGAAGAATAAATTATTTAAAGACTGTTTGTGTTGTAGGGATCAATTATCTATTTTAATTGTCAATGAGCAAATCTTTCTTTTAATTATTGTAAGTGGCCTAATTATCTTTTCCTAACAGTGGTTTAGATACAGACTAAGTTGTCCCATCTATTTATTTTTTTATGACTAAATAATGCTTTAATTTTTTATCAAGAACCAAATTGAGTCTCTCTGGTTTTTTTAGAGACTAAAAGGAATATTAGTTAACAAGTATGGTTGTACATCCGGTTCACGCCTCTTGTGATTTGAGTTTAAGTCTGCAATTCTCTAATTGGTAGATCATATGTAAATTCCATTGTAATTGTTTGACGAGGTTGATAGTTTTCCTAAAGGACGGTTTTCGGTCAAAGGGCATATTATTTGGCCGTACATAATGTGACTGATAGCTCTGAGTTTAAGGTCCATGGTGATTGGTCTAGTGTTGGAAGTTAGTAGTGCCAGCACTGATTATGAACTTTGTGTGACGCAGATCGAAAAAATGTCTCCCTACAAGGTCTCGGCTGCGACACAAAGGTGTGTAATGCTCACTTTCATGCCTTTGTTGTGATAATCAAGTTGGATTTGTTCATGTAATGCCTGCATACTGTTATTATGTGGCAGCAAAATGATTTCTGGGACCTAATCGAACCTGTTATCTTTGTTGCAAATGATTTTGAGATTTTTTCTTCAGGTTTGCAGCTTCCCTGTTGCACAACCAGCGTTGCAATTGGTGTATGCTGTTATGCTGTTGCTGGCGTAGCAGGAATGTTCACTTGTGGGATATTGTTGATGAAAATTGCGCCAGTTAGTCATCGTGCAGCTGAAATTTTTGCAGCAGTGGCGCGCAACCAATGATATGTCCCTGTGCAGCAGGCAGGAATGTCCACTTGTAGTAAAATAATGTTAGCATGCATTTTGTAACAAAACAAATTAAGTCTCGCAGTTTTTCTCAATGACTAAAATAGATCTTCACTCTTATTTGTTTAATCCATTCAATAAGCTTATATCATTACACGTTCTCAAAAGGGGTCTTATAAGTAATTAGTATTTCCATTTATATGCAAATTTTTAATTATAAAGCAGACAGACAAATCTATAAAACAAATGAATAGAACAAAATCAGCAACAATGCGTGAAGTAATATCATACTAAAAAATGTGAGTACTAATGATTGGCATCCAGGAGCTAAATGCAAAGTTTAAACTTTTCATTTATGACAACAGTTTTCTACACAAGATGTCACATTAATCTTGCATAGTGAAAACTAAATAAAGAATAACACTTCTATAAAAAATAATCACATTTTCAATTGAAGAACTACTATTGGTACAATCATCGAATTTAATTTCCAGGCAGAGATGCAAGATGGAACTCATGAGAAATGCATTCCTTATTCTGTCTCAGCCTGTTCCATGTATATATGAATTGAAGTTATTCTTAAGAATGTAAGGTACTTTTTTGGTTCTTCTGTACTTGAATTGAAAAAGATCAAATGCTTCTCATTAGCTCAATGATGGCATGTCCTTGTTCTCCAAGAATGATCTAAAAAGAATAAACGCTTCACGAGGCTTATGAAGAGGAACTTCATGTCCAGCACCTCTTATTGTTACCAATGTGAGCCCTTTATAAACTTGACTCCATCCACCAACCTTCACAGAAGAGTAAATTTTAATATCAAACTTGCTGCTATTCATACCAAATTAACTTGAACAGTTTTTACTTATAGAAGTTAGCACTAACCTTGCCACTATCATACCAAGGATACCAATTGATGATGGTTGGTAGCTTCAAGGCATCGATAGAATATCGAGTTGCGGTCAGTGGAACTACAGAATCAGTGTCTCCACTGCAGACAAAATATCAAAGTTAAGAAGAGTTCCAATTCTAGATTTCAGGATAAGATTTAATTTGCATATAATGTCAGTGTAAAGATCACATTTCGCCATGTGGATATTTATTGAGATAATTTAGAAACTAACGTAATAAAGTGATATTATGATGTCATTTGATTGGATGTATGTGTAACGTAAGTTATGTTGTCAGTCCATAATCATTAATCTATACAGAATATGGAATAATGAAAGAAACAACTCGGCCTAATGTTACTAGTACAAATTGAAGAACAATTATGCTGAGCTAGTGAGCCTCAATAATGTCAAAGAGCATTTGGAGAAATATGAAATGGATGGGATTGTTAAAACGTGATAAGTGACACTCAAATGATTAAGAAACAGATATTTTTTTAACTTTATTTTGGCACAGTGCTTGAAAAGCTGAAATAAAAATCTACTATTCAAGAATTAAGAATAAACACAACAAAAGTAAGCAACATACATTAGAGGATAATGTAAGACATGTCAATCAACCAAAAGTTGATATCACATACTGTCCGTGGATGTATTGAAATGTCAACTGTTGAATTATGTTCATAACAGTTGAGATATATATCTTGCTTTATCATTTTATGTGAATTTTCGCTTCAGATGAGTCAAAGAAAAAAATACCATCCGATAAATATAAGCAAAAAAGTACATGTATTTGGTATATAGTTAAGGTTCGTACCTGAATACCCATATCTGGAGACCAGCATTAACAAGTTCATGATATATAGGAAGCATAGACAATGGGGAATCGGTCCAATAGTTCCCAACAATATCACTGTCAAGAAATAAAAATAAAAAACCTTCTAAATCAAAATTTTGATAGAATAGGCCTCAATAGAACATGTTTAACATTAATTGAAAATAAAATACCTGCATGTCTTCCATGGATATGGAATCCCTGTTACATTGGCATGAAGCGCCTTCTGCACTTCTGGACGATTGAAATACACATCAGAATGCCTTTCGGTACACGGATCATAAGCTCTAGACATCCATGGCTGTTTGTTTTATAAGATGAAAAGAAATCATACACGATTGGTTGCACTCATAATTGATAAATCGTTCAATAAATTGATAGCATTCAGTCTTACATAACGACCGTTCAAGCCACTTCTGAGTGATGCGGTATTGTTACAAGGCGGAGTATAAATGCTATATGGATCAATGTTTCCTTGCTCAGCAACTGCAACTCTAAGAGCCTGAAAACATTGCACGGATGGATGCAGAGATGATCCAAAATCACATGCAATTCTTAGAATCCTATATGTAGAATCTGAAATCAAACCATGTGTCCACCAGTACTCAAATGTCCCAACATAATCATGATAATCATCAGTAACACCATTTCCAACCTGTGGTAGCAATCACAGAATAATCAAACTCGTTATATCATTATCATAAGGTAGTTGTCTTGCATTGTGTCTGTATTAACATAAAAGATTATAGCATGAACCTAACAATCTTACCATAATTCCCTTAAAATTGATAGTTGGATTATTGATTCCTTTATTTCTCTGGTAAACAATTTGAGCCAATTGAGGAACATAATGACCTAAAAATCATTAAAAAATAAAACAAAAAATTGATTAATTTGTCATTGCAGAAAGCGTTTAATTGATAAGTATAGCACCAAAGTAGTAGAAAACTGATATTATCAAATAAAGATTTACCCGCATAACTTTCCCCGGCGATGTAGAATTCTCTATGCTTATATTGAGGAAATCTTTCAAACCAATTAACTAGAAAGATATATGCATCCTCAGCTGCAAAGTCAAGAAACTCAGATCTCAGATACAAACTAACATGTCAAATCTCATTGCCAAAACAAATCTGGCACTAGGAGTAAATCCTTCATGATCAAGACCATTACAAACCTATGCAACACTGACACGTGTGACTACATTCAGTTATTCCATTTTCTCAAACCATTATCAGTGTCGACGTGTCAGTTTTGCGTCGGTGCTACATAGTTACAAACTACATTACCTACCTGTTTTCTGGTCACCAAATGTGTACAGATCTGTTGTTTTATTACAATAAGAAAAACCAACACCAGCAGGAGAATCAAGGAACAGTATATTTGCCACTGCAACATCCAAAATAATAAATAGGCATAAATATTGTCAAAAATTGAAGAAAAAAAAATTTGTGTACGAATCAAAGCAACAAAGACTGAATCTCAGAATCGGACTTACAATTGTTCCAAGCATAACGATTCAAGAAAAGTGATTTGCCATCAGGCCTAATACGAAAAGGACCAATTTCTTCAGAAGCACCATAAGCAATAGAAGAACAACCAGGACCACCATTAAGCCATAGAACTAATGGCCTTGAATTGGGTCCACGGTTCAGTGGTGCTTCAATTAACCAGTAAAACAGTGCTCTTCCACTCTGTTCATTCACAGTCACATAGCCTGAATACTGTTCAAATCCAACATTCTTTGGTTGCCCTGGTAACTGCCTAATCTTATCTCTCTTTTGATCTTCTCTAGAAGAAGCCAATGAAATTCCAACACAGAAAATGGACACAAACAAAACAATGTAGAATATGGAATAACCCATTATTCTATAAATCAATAATTTTGCTTTTGCAAAAACCAAAACAAAACAAACAAAAAATGTACTTATGAATGAGAAAACCAATGGAATTAATTGAAGTGCTAAAAAGAATCAAAGACCAAATCTAGGAACACACATCCCAATACTAAAAGATCTAAAACTCAATCTAATCTAATGCCTACGTAGAGAGAAACAAGGAACAAGGCTAAAACTGTGAGGAAGTGAAAGACATAAAACTATGGTATTTATAAACATAAACATGTGGGTAATAATTTATTATGTTTGTACAATAATGAGTTGTTGGTTGTTACGAGCAACTATGTATGCATTTGGTCTTTGTAACCAATCATGAATGCTTTGAATTTAGTTATCTGTTTGTGGATTGATTGTTGCATATAATGCATTGTATATTAGCATGCTAGTTGACTGACTTGTTGAGTGGTGCACATGGGATTTATCAAACTTTCCATCTTTGAGGCTAAGATAGATAGATCTTATAATAATATTAATAACATCGTTATTATTGAGGCTTCAAATTGTGATTGTGTCATCATCATTATGGTCCATGCTAGTTTTATTAATATTTATGCAATTGCAACCACCTATAATACGACTCATTTACATTTATATTTATAATTAATAATTCATATATGAAAATGAAACACCTCTATCAGTAAAAACAAAATGATAAATTGACATTTTAGTCTTGAAATTATATGGAGTATATAATAAGGAAATAAAAAATAAAGAGATGGACAAGAACAAACCACAATAGTCAAATCAAAAGAGTGGCAGTGATAAAAGTAGGCAAAAATATCGCATAATTATAGTATCTCTATAAATATGAGACACTTGTACATTCTAACATGAGAATTTGAAAATGTGAATGATATCATCTAAAATCTAAATGAGGTGGGAGAGCATCAGTAAAGTTGTTATTGTTGTTATTTTTTTTATCATTATTGAATTTGGAAATTTATATTACATATAAGAAGAATACATCGAATTGTGATGTCTATCAAAAGGAATATGTTAAATTCAATTAACGTTTTTAATAAATATTATAACTTCACTAATTTTATTTCATTGAATTTTAGAATTTATATTTCTTACCTATTTTTTAAACAAATTTATTATATTTTTGAAAAATTAAATTTTATAACGAATACATTCTTACATTTTTTTTGTCAAGTAGTTTAGTGGTTAGAATTCATTTTAAGGTAAACAAGTAGGGTGTCTAGGGTTCGAACCCCGTCCCTACGTATTAAAATGCATTGTTCCTACTTTATAATGGTTATTTTTATCGTTAAATTATTTTTAAATCATATTTAGAAATTCGTATTTATTATTATTATTAGGCCTTATTATTACTACTACTACTATTATTCTTGAATTTGGCAATTCATATTAAACATAATAATACATTGAATCATGATGTCTATAAATAAGAATATGTAAAATTCCCCTAAAAAAAAGAATATGTAAAATTAAAATAAAATTTTGAATAAAATTTATAATTTCACAAAGTAATATTTATGAATTTGCAAATATTTCCTGTTTTCTTTTTTTAACAGAATTATTATATTTTAGATAGAAACAAAATAAATGCATTCCCACTCTTTTTTTACAATAAAGACATTCCCACTTGACAGCATTAAATTTATAAAAAAAAAACATTAATTAATAAATAGTTATTCAAAAAGTTTAAAATAAAAAGATTTGATTAATTAGAAACCTTTGGACTATAAGTATCTATTTAAAAATTAAAAATAAAGAAAACATTTCTTGTGTGATTTTTTTGAGGTCTACGCTGTTAAAATGAAAATTATGAGGTTTTGGGTGATTAATGGTCCAAATTATAGGTCTGTCCAAAAAAATGGTCCAAAATAAAGGGGATTTTTTTAGAATATCCATAGTTTTTAATGTTGCATGATTTCTTCATAGAAGATGTCACAGTTTTCAAATTTGATTGGTAGGCCTTTTGACAATTATTTTCAACTTTGTAGGCCATTGTGTTGGGAAGGTTTTGATTAACCTGTTTTTTGTTTGAAAAGATTGGAGACAGAGTATTAAAATTCTATGACAACCATAGCAGATGAAATGACAAGCATGCCTTCTTCACTAGCGGTAAAAATTCAAATAAAATGGGATGAGTTTACGGATTGACTAGTGAATAGTTGTAAATAGTGCTTTTAGTTGGAGTCTTCACCATAGCAAACAAGATTCAAAGTTGTTTTCTTTTGCTTTAATAGAAGCAAGATAAATGGGGTAACCATTTGTTTGAACATGTTCGTGCTTCAGTGGCCTATGAGCTAGGGCAAAAAAAAAAAAAAACTCAATGTCAAACATCAAATTAAATTAAATATACATATAAAACTAAGTCATTTTGATGCTCTGCTTTTGATTGTTAAATCTTTGTAATTTTCCTTTTCTTAACAACTTTTGTGCTTTGAATCGATTTTGTTAATATATTTTATCGTTTGTTTTTTTTAAATATGCATGTTCAAATAAGAAAAAAAAATAGCTTATCTTCTATCAAAAGAAAAACGCAATGACCATATATTTGATTTCCAAATGAAGTAAAGAAGAGAGATCATAGTGTAAGAAGATAGAAAGATATGAGAAATATAGTAGATATGGTTTAGTGTCTTGTTTGATAGAAAGCAAGAAGAGAAAGATATGTATTATATCTCTCTTCTTTTGTTTGGTTAATAAAAAGTGAGGAAAAAGAAATAGAATTATTGTAAAATGATAAAATTATCCTCTATCATCCAGTATGTAATTATTTTAATTGTTGTAAAAAAAATATTGTAGCTAAATTAATGAAATTATTTAAAATTATATTAATAATCTTTTTCAGAGGTTAGTCTGACTGAGTAAAATATGTTTGCATTCCTTCTAAATATGCACAACTTGCATCATTCAATATTAATCATAGGAGTTATTACAATGGTGGAGGTTAGCCATTTGGAATATTTGTATAATTTCAGGTTGCGGTGTACCTTCAACAATGATGTTAGGTGAGGTTTAGCATGGGAATGGAAAGTTGTTTCCCATGATGGGAAAGTTATTTTTAATGGTTAGATCAAATAAAGAACATATTCTTATCATACACTCTCAACACTATATTTTTTTCACATTATCTTTCACTTCCATCACCCTTCTCTCCTCCATCCTCACTTACTCCCCACCTTCAATGGCATCAAAATTTCCTTCAAACAAAAAACGTGATTTTCACTAACCCACCACCACCACTCCACCAGTAACATCAAGTTCATTGTCCTACCTCTTCTAAATCACGACAACCATCTCTCCTCACTCTCTTTATAGTTTTTTTCTCCCAAACTGAGAAATGAAATACCAAATTTATTATTTTACCACTCACAATTTCTCATAAACCAATCTTCTTATTTATTTTATATTATATATTTATTTTGATTTGATACTTTTCACTTGAATCCCACAATAAAATAAAAGAAGGTCATTTGATTTGTAATGGAAATTTAATGTGTGAAAATTGGGAGTGATGCGTTTGAAAGGTTTTAAGCAATATGTTTTACGTGATATGAATGTTGTTGTTGTTTCTAGATTAAAAACTTTTTCTCTGATTTTTTCAAACATAAGAATCATACATATTAACTAGATTTGTAGACTAAATCAGCATGAAACAATGGGTGTGGTGGGTGACTACATGAATGGGGAATGGAGAAGAGAGAATGTTGATGGATGATATAGTGTGGGCTGACCATCATAAAATATGTGTTCCTCTTTAATCTGATGGTCAAAAAAAAATTTCCCATGATGGGAAACAACTTCACTGTCCCAGGCTAAATGCCACCATGATGTTAAGTCGTGGTTTTGATCACAGCTATTTGACAAAATCCTTAGGTTCTTTAGAAACTTATTTTGATAGACTTGTTTGCTCAAGGTCTTTTCGAAGATTATCTTTCATTGGGCAATCGTCTCTTTCTTCGGTGGGTATACAGAGAAATCTTTAAAAAATATTTTTAGAGTCGCAACAATGCAGTCAATTCATTTTGGTGGCTACGTAAACTTCAAAAGAATACTCATGTAATGTATATTTTAGAATCTTGCCGTGTTTGAATATGTGTTGTTTCATACTCAACGAATTTTAAAGTATCAATAATTTTGATGATGTTTTGTTATTGGGTGATGAAAAAATTCTACAACACACAATATATTCGCAAAGACAGAGGAGCAAAAGACGAATTTTAGCAACCAACACTTTCTCAAAGCAAAAGTCAAGGATAAAATTGTAATTATCGTTTTTTGAGTGACTTTTTTGCTGGTCATTATTGCTATCCTCTCTCTCTCTCTCTCTCTCTCTCTCTCCCTCTCTCTCTCATGGGTGAGTTCTTCCATTGTCTTCAAATCAAGTGCAGTAAGTGGTTATGAAACCATACATATAATTGCGTTTTTTTTATTCGGCTCTCGATTTCATTTTCTTCTGTTTAAGCAACATTGATGAATACCCGGTCCTTTTCATATTTATGATTTATATCATTCAAACTTAATGCTACGATTAATCACCCATCTCCGTCTAACCAATTCTTTATTAGACGGCGAAATAAACACCTCGAACGTGTTTAATACGGTAGAACTCGTCGGCCACAGAAGTTGGTAAGTGCAACGGTGTGGGAACCATATCTCGTAATTAAAAAGTGGTTTTTTTTATAAGATAAAAAAAAAAGTGTTGTTGTAATCGTGGGAACCCAACAAGTTCATGAATCCAAAAGAAACTCAACATATAACCACATAATTGTTGATAGCAGTTTAAGAAATTGGAAGAACAATGTATAAAAAGAAACTGGGAAAACGTGATAAAGAGTGAAACAGTGACGAAAAAGGAAAATAGAGAGAATGAGAAAATGGGACCATTTAAAGGTAAATTACTACTTTAACCTTTAGAAATTAGATTTGATTGTTTCAGAAAACAAAAAGTGGATTTTTGGTCCAAATGATAAGGTGTTGAGTGCTAAAATAGACCTTCATAAAAAGAGGTAGATCTATTGTAGCAAATCTCATATGTGTATATATATATATATATATATATATATATATATATATATATAACACATACATATAGAGAGAGAGAGAGAGGAAGGAAAATTGTGATACACTTGTATTTGCATGGAAACAAAAATATGTAGCATTTTTCACAGATTTAAGGAGTGGGCGTGAGGAAAATCACGGAGGAAAAATGCATAGCGTAATTATTTTAGGGAAATAACATGGACATGTGATGAAGAAGGAAAATGAGTAAATTGTCATAATTTGTACACATATGATTTTAATACTCATGATTTAAAAAATAAAGTCTTTTTTTTTTTACAGAAAAAATTGAAGTCTTTGTCAGGGAAAGAGAATGTGTTTTTTTACGCTTACAACAAGGGAGGATTCACTCTCTGACATGTCTAATTTGTGGTCAAACATTAATACATCATAAGGTGTTATTGAGTTATAGACGATAAATTATATGACATCATGACATTCAATGGTTTGTCTTATGATAATACAAAAACATATGGAAGTGAGTAGAGATTTGGTCAAAAGACTTGAATGAGGGGGGTCAATAATGGTCATCGTCAATTGGAGACGATGTAGTAAGTGCATGAAATAAGGAATTAAACAATCGTTTTGGTAGTGTGACGCAAATCCATTAGGAGATGATAGAATCATTCCACCAAGTGAAATTTAGGTGCTAGTGAAGGAAGGATTATCTCCATGTGATACATACATACATACATATATATATAGAGAGAGAGAGAGGAGTCATAATTTTGCATAATTATAATAGAATGGCCGGTAAACATTTGATGATCAATTGTATTAATGCTACTAATTTCTCTTAATATAGACATGTGATCAAAAAGGAAAATGAGTAAATTATCGTAATTTGTAAAAATATGATTTTAACACTCGTGATTCAAAAATGAAATCTTTTTTTTTATACAGAAAAAAAACTTGAAGTATTTTTTAGTGCTAGAAAGAGAATGTGCTTGTGAGGCTTACAACGAGGGAGGATTCACTTTTTGACGTGTCAAATTTGTGATCAAACATTAACACATCATAATGCATTATTGAGTTATAGACCATAAATTATATGATATCATGGCATTTAATGGTTTGTCTTATAATAATACAAAAATATATGAAAATGAGTAAAGAATTGGTCAAAAGACTTAAATGAGGTGATCAATATTGGTCATTGTCAATAGGAGATGATGTAGTAAGTGCATGAAATAAGGAATTAAACCATCGTTTTGGTAGTGTGACCTAAATCCATCAAGAGATGGTGGAATCATTCCACTAAGTGATGTTTATTATTAACATTTTAGGTGCTAGTGATGGAAGGAGTATCTCCGTGTGATGTGTATGTGTGTGTGTATATATATACGGAGAGAGAGAGAGGAGCCATAATTTAGCTCGATTATAATGGAATGGTCAATAATCATATTGTGATAAATTTTATTAATGCTGCTAATTTTTCTTAATATGAACACGTGGTCAAGAAGGAAACTGAGTAAACTATCATAATTTGTACAAATATGATTTTAATACTCATGATTTAAAAATGAAGTATTTTTTATTACAGGAAAAAAATGAACTCTTTTCCAAGGAGAGAAAGAGAACATGTTTGTGAGGCTTACAATGAGGGAGGATTCTCTCTGTGACGTGTCTAATTTGCGGTCAAATATTAATACATCATAAGATGTCATTGAGTTATAGATAATGAATTATATGATATCATGGCATTCAATGGTTTGTTTTATGACAACACATAAACATATGGAAGTGAGTAGTGAATTGGTCAAAAGACTTGAATGAGGGAATCAATATTGGTCATGGTCAATAGGAGATGATGCAGTAGGTACATGAAATAAGGAGTTAATTTTTTTCCTCAAAGTGCGACGCAAATCCATTAGCAAATGGCGGGATCATTTCACCAAGTGAGATTTATTATTAACATTTTAGGTGCTAGTGAAGGAAGGAGTATCTCCGTGTAATATATATGTGTATATATAGAGAGAAGAGTCATAATTTTGCTCAATTATAATGGAATGGTCGGTAAATATATGGGGATCAATTGTATTAATGCTACTAATTTCTCTTAAACTTCACCATACTCTAGTTTAGGTAAATTCTAAGGCTAGTTATTTAAATTTTACTATTAACTTACTAACACGCATTTAAATTACAAGAAATCAAATAATGTAATAGGCACATATACAACCGCCACACCTTTAAGCATAGGTGATCAATCATATAAAATAATTTAGTAACCACTACACTCGTAACGTCTTAAATAATATATTTATAAATAATTAAATAAATAAATATATAAATAAATCATAAATTTAGATAAATAATTAATTAATTAACAAAATACATTATCAAATAGATAAGTAATCTGATGATGTAGCGATTCTATTGGACGCTAACTTATGTAAACATTGCATTGAGGCAAAATTATTTTCGATGTTTTGAAGATAATAAACTATTGATTTAAATAATTAAGATTGTGATTGTATTTTTTATTAAACGTGTGTTCTTGAGTTGAAATTAAAAAGACATATTTTGATAAATTACATCGTCAAGTTAAGGTTAAATAATCAACTGCGAAATAGATAATAAATCAAATCCATTCAGAAAAGGTTGTTTTCTCAAAGTTGAGGGTGATGATCCGAGGACAAGCACTTACCTGGGGACCAAGCAATACAAAAAGTCACAGAGTACAAAATAATTTAATTATGAAGAAATATCAAGAAAGACAGTGAGGATCGTAAGACAAACAAGAATCTTGGAGGACAAGCAATTCAAATGTAACAAAGTACATAAGTCTTGGATGAAAAGAGATGAAAAAGTAATAAAGTACACAAGTCTCGGAGAACAAACAATTCAAAAGTCATGAATTACATAAGTCTTGGAGGACAAGCAATGCAAAAGTAATAAAATTTATAGGTTTTGGAGGACAAGCAATGCAAAAGTGACAAAGTACGCAAGTCTTGGAGGACAAGCAATTCAAAAGCAATAAAGATCGTAGGTTTTGGAGGCAATGCAAAAGTAGTACACACGTCTTGGAGGACGAGCAATGCAAAAATAATACAGAACGCAGATTTTGGAGGACAAACAATGCAAAAATGATAAAGTACATAAGTCTTGGAGAGAAAACAATGCAAAAGTAATAAAGTACATAAGTCCCGGATGACAAACAATGAAAAAGTGATAAAGTAGAAAAATGGTTGAAAATTTCACTATTCAATATGCAATTAAAGCTAAAACGTAATAAGTAAAAGTTACTTTTACTCAAAGGTAAATTGGTTATCCTCCTAGTTATAAAATATGTGATCAAGAAACTACATGGCATAAAACAAATAGATAAAATGATGAATGACATTTCAACAATTTTATCATTGTGAATTTAGAAAAAATCACACCAACACTTTGATATGTAGAGCAAAATTAGTAGGAACCATATTCAAAGTGATCAAAAATAATAAAATAAGATAAAGAACACGATGATATGAGTTCATTCAGTTCAGCTCAAATTTGACCTTTGTATGAAGGAGAGAGATCTCTCTAATTCACCATCAAACAGTTATTTACAAAGAAATATAAGGGTTACAAGAAATTAGCCTTCAACAAGCTCTCTAAGAACAAACCCTAATTTTTATATATATATACACTCTTTCTTTCAAAATCTCTTCTTGTAGCCAGGGGACCTTATGATTTATCCACCAAAGTGTTTCTTAATCCTAGTTTCTATCCCAGAAGGAACCAACCCTCAACCTTTGATTTCATAAAGTTTATCTCTTTTGGTAAACTTTAACTTGCCTCACTTTCACCTCGTTTAAAAGTCTCACTTTTTAAACCATCTCTTAATTTATTTTCAAAAATATTAAAAACCATTTTAAAAGTAAACTCGGAGTTTAGTTAAATTCAAAGGTTAAATCGACCAAACAATAAAATTCAAAGGTAAATATTCCAAATATGTGTAGAAGTATAAATTATAGATCATTAGATTGTGTTCTTGAAGGTACGTACGTTGACTAAAAGTTATTGCTCCCGTAAATAACGGCAACAACACTAGACATTACGACTATTGATTTGTAGAAGTCATCATAGAGAAGAGAAAAGAAAAGCTAATTAACAAATTTGTTACTATATATAAAAAGAAAAAAGTATATATCCTCGCTGTTGGATTAATACGAAACAATTTTACAATGATTTAATAATAAAATATCAATCTATAAATCATTATTTTTTATTATTTTGTTTAATCATGTCACATTTATAAGTATTTCAAAAATTAGTAGTATGATTCAGAAAAATATTTTAAACCGTTTCACAATGACACCGTAGTTTTTTCTGTTTTCTTTCTTTCTAACGTTGACATTGTAATTTCATAAAACTTAAAAATAGAGCTATTGACGATGAAATAATAATGTAAGGGTTTTTATAGATGTGAATAATAGTGAACTCCATCAAATAATGAATTACTATAAGAATATAAGTTTAATATAATAATTTTTAATCAGACTTTACTTTCTTTTCAGTTGAACTTTAAATTATTAATGTCATTCTACTCTAGGAACCAAAGGGTTAAACACAATAAAAAATATATTTTAGTTTAATCCTAGTTATTTTTAAAACCTAATGCATGTATTAATAGTTGTGATTTGCCAATTGTGTATCAAGTTTAGTTTCAAATGATCAACAATAAAATAATTAAAATGAAAATTGAGCGTAATTTTTATACACTGCCACCTCAGAAACATGATGTATTTACATTGTTAAAAAAAAGTGTTTTTAATTTGTTAAATAATATAACGACGTAATATCGAATATACGTGTAACTTTTTTATAGCAACACTCTGTATAGATTAAATCCAACTATTATTTTGTGTGGCTAAACTGCACTATTCACTTCTCAACTTTCACAAACTAGCAATTTACACCCTCTATGTTAAAAATAATAATTTTGGTCCCTTAACTTTAGTCTCTTTTGTGAAGGTCAGTCCCCCGTTTATTTCAACCAAATTAATGCATGCGTGGACATGTCTATTAGGACATTAGTTATCGCTTTGATTATTATTTTTAATTTTTAACAAATTAAATTAAAAAATTTCCAACCCATTCAACGATTTTCATCAATGGTTTTGGATTTTATCAAAAAGAAAGTTGTGCTGACGAAATTTGATATGAAAACTGCGTGCAAAACCTTTCCTTTCCTCTTACCGTGTATCTTATTTTCCTTTGTACATCGTGTCCTTTCATTCGTTTTTCCATACCTTTCTACAATGACGAATCCAATACTTCCTCAAGACGCAACACTTCTTGCCCAAAATCTAATACAATCACCCCACCAGCGACCAATGTGGCGGCGTGTGGCGACAATCCATAACCCGTAACTTTCATGGCCTCAACTTCACACTTGATCTTTCGTCCCTCGAAGGCGAAAAGTCACACGGCAAAATCAACTTTGAGTTTCTCGGCAAACACACCACAATCGCTCAGACAAACTATTTTGTAATGGAAACTGAGAACGAAACCATGAACTTTGTGTAGATGGAGTTTTTGGCAGATCTATAGCAAATGGATCTGGTGAGTTTCGATTGATCTATAGAAATTATAATTTTTTTCGAGTTACGATGGATCTATAAAAGGTACTATTTTCTTTGATAATTATTCCCTTGTTTGATAATTTAAAGTTTATGAGTAGATTTTTAGTCGTTATATTTAATTAGTCTGAAGTAGACATGAATGCACAATCACGTGTTTTGGAAATATGATAAGGAATCGCAGATGGAATTTGGAAACGATATTGACGAGCTACAACGACATGCTCGATCAAGTGTTTTGGAAACTGAAATGGAATTTGCTCTCATTGACATCAAAACAATTTAAATGGATTTGAAGATGAATCCGTGTTCATTGAATTTCAAAAATTTAGTCGAGGGTGTTAAGATTATGTAAGAAAGATAAATATAGAGTTTACGATGAATTCAGGGGCCCAATTTAGGGTCCAAGATGTTATATTGAATTAGTCTAAAACCGATATAAACGCGCAATCATATTTTGGAAACATAATAGGAAAATATTGATGGAATTTGGAAACATAATTGATGAACGTGTACGACAGGCTCAATCACATGTTTTGGAACATAATTTGCTTTTGTTGGCACCAAAACGTTGAAATTGAAACATAATTTGCTCTTCTTGGCATCAAAACGATTTCAACGGGTCTGAAGATGAATATGTGTTAATTGATTTTAAAAAATTTAGCTAAGAAGGATCCTAATTGCCTCTTTGAAACCGCGTTCAAAAGGCTTCAAACGTACGACTACACTGAAGCTTGAAAATCTAGCTTCACAAAATTCACGTTTAGAGGACATTGGAACACGAGAAACTTGAAGGAAACACAAATGCAAACAATGCTCACTAAAAAGATGAACATATAGTCGAAGATGAACTTAGGGTTCCACTTTTGCAAAATGAGCTAAAATTAAAGGTTAAAAGTGCTATTTTAGAAATAAACGGGCTAAATCGACAATTTGTGACAGTTGAGGGGCTAAAGTTGAATTTAGTCTTTGTCTAAATTTTGTCAAAAATTAGAGTGAAAGATACGAAAGCAAAATTAATAAAAAAAAACAAAAAAATAATAAAAAAATAGTATAGTAATAGCGGATTCGAAAGAAGTTGAAATATAGTTTTGCAAATGCTTTGAGATCCGCTACTACTTGAATTTCTCTCTCTATTCTTTCTCTCTAAACAAGTTCTCTTTTGTTCCTTATCGTCTCATCACGTTCTCACTTTCTCCCCCCAAACAAATTTTCCACCATCACCACCCAACAAAATCCGCAACATAATTTCTCAGTTTCTCACCCCCCACAGACATAGTCTAAGCTATAGACACCTCCCCATATTCTTATTCTCACTCACTCTTCGATCTGAAACACCGCCCCTGAATAGAATATATATTCTCTATATATTTATTTTTAATTCTCTAGGTTTTCTTTCTTCTTTGCGTTTTGGAGCTGCGGTGAAGACGGAACATAGAGTTTTCCTTGCGGCGGTGTGGTTTCTTGTTCGATCTGTGGGCACGGAACCTAGCGAACGGAGTTTGAATATTTAGCTCTGCAAACCCTAGATTTGCCTTGCGGCGGTTGTTTGCGGCGGTGAATACGGTGTAGCTGCCCATGCTATTGGGTTCATATTGATGCCGCCAGAACCATTGCCTTGGGATCGTAAGGACTTCTTCAAGGAGAGGAAGCACGAAAGGTCTGAATCGGTTGGCTCCGTGGCGAGATGGAGAGATTCTTCTCATCACCGAGATTTCAATCGTTGGGGATCCGCCGAGTTTCGCACCCGACCTCCTGGTTAGTTTCCGTTTCGCCACCCTTCCGATTCGTTATCTATGCTTTTGTTTAGTTTTTGCTGAAATTTGTTATTAGGTTTTGTTATTCTTTGCGTATTTGATATATTGTTGAAAATTGAAACTGAAACCTGCGTTTAATTTTGAAGATCTGTGGTTATAGTTGTTTTCTTTAAGCTTTTTAAGAGAGGAGGATTTTTTTGCAAGATTTCTTTGTTCTATTTTGTGTTTTTTTCCCTCTCTTTTTTGTGTGTAGGAATATATACTTTGCTTGTGTTGATTTTTTTTTCTGTTTTCCTTTTTGTTTAAATATTTTCTGAAGGTCATGGTAAGCAGGGTGGTTGGCACATGTTTTCCGAAGAGCCTGGTCATGGTTATGGTGTTTCTCGGTCAGGCGACAAGATGTTGGAGGAAGATGGCCGACCGTTGGTTTCACGTGGAGATGGAAAATATGGCAGGAGTAGTAGGGATAATAGAGGAGGTCCCTTTGGGCAGAGAGATTGGAGGGGTCATTCGTGGGAGGCCAGCAATGGTTCTCTGACTTTGTCGAGGAGGCCGCAAGATATGAATAATGAGCAGAGGTTGGTTGATGTTTCCCCAACATATTCCTCTCACCCACATTCTGATTTTGTAAACACTTGGGAGCAGCATAACTTGAAAGACCAGCATGCTAAGACGGGTGGTGTCAATGGGTTGGGAACAGGCCCAAGATGTGATAGAGAGAATTCTTTGAGTTCAATTGACTGGAAGCCGCTTAAATGGACCCGATCTGGAAGCCTGTCTTCTCGAGGCTCAGGTTTTAGTCACTCAAGTAGCTCAAGGAGCATGGCTGGGACAGATTCCTATGAAGGAAAGCCCAATTTGAAACACAAAAATGTCACTGCCGTTGAGTCGCATTCAGGGGAAGCCACTGCATGTGTGACATCTTCTATGCCGTCTGAAGATGCAACTTCTAGAAAGAAGCCTAGGCTAAATTGGGGCGAGGGACTCGCAAAGTATGAGAAGAAAAAAGTTGATGTACCTGATCCAGGATCAAACAAAGATGGCTCGGTTTCGTCTGCTGGTAATATGGAGCCTTGTAGTTCCATCAGCCCCAACTTAGTAGATAAAAGCCCAAAAGTTACAGGATTTTCGGACTGTGCATCTCCTGCAACTCCATCTTCCGTTGCCTGCAGTTCCTCCCCAGGTATGTTGTGAAGCTTTCTTTACTACTGTGTCAGATCCTTCTGTTGTAAGAGCAAAATGACAATTTAACTTATAGAATTTACTACTAACATCTGTTCGTGCATGATTAATGTCTTGTTGTATCACACATAGGACTGTGGTGAATCCTATTTTGTGACATTGTGGTGTTTATCTTGGTGTTCGTGAATAATTGTCTGAAGTAATAGTCAGATATTAGTTGCATCATTTCTCTGGTTTAATGAATTTCTTCTTTTATTGAAGAAGAGCAGGTTTGCTATGCTCTTTTGTTTGAAAATGTTTTTTAGGGGTAATATTCATTTAAAAAGGAAAAAACACTTTTAGGAGTCTAAATTGAGTGGAAATCTGTTTTGGGCATATTTAATTGATTTATGGTGTTCACTAGAACTGACACTTGAACAGTTTTTATTGCTGCCTTCAGCTTTCAAGTGATATTTAGATGCTGATCCTTGAACATGTATTGTGTCCCGACCTCTGCTTTTAAAAATAGGTAGTTTGAATAGGAAAATTGTACCTCAGGATATATCTTTTACAAACGTATTTGTATTCGAGATATCTTGTCGAATGGAATGGTTAAACAAGGTCAATCTACTGACAGTTGTTAGACTATTTGTTCTTAATTGTAAATATGGTTTGACATGATCTATATAACTATTAAAACTATTGTTTTGGTCTCTTTATACTCTTACTTTGGCAAGATAATTTTTCCCCGAGCTTAGATGAGAAATGATAATTTTGATTTCTCATTTGATTTTCCTGTCATAGCAATTGATGTATTACGTGCACTGCTTATGTTTACCCTGCATATATTATTTTTATGCCAAAACCTAACTTCAACCTTATTGCAGGCGTGGATGATAAATTATTGGGAAAGGCTGGAAATGCAGACATTGATGTCAGTAATTTGACTGATTCACCTGCTCCTGGTTTTCAGAATCACCTGCAGAAGTTTTATCTTAACCTTGATAAGTTGGATGTTGACTCCTTGAATAGTTTGGGTTCTTCAATTGTTGAGTTAGTACAGTCTGATGATCCAAGTTCTGACGATTCTGGTCTAGTTCGGTCCAATGCTATTAATAAGTTGCTGATATGGAAAGCTGACATTTCGAAGGTATTGGAGATGACCGAATCTGAAATTGATTTGCTTGAAAATGAACTGAAGTCTCTAAAATCTGAATCTGTGGATAGATCTCAGTGTCCAGTAGCATCGGGCTCCCAGCAGGCAGATAGCAGTTCAAAGTTTTACGAAGAGCGTGTTGAAGTCTCTCAGAAGGTCGTTCGGCCAGTACCATTGAAAATGATTTCTTCTGATGAACCCAATACAGTGAAGATGCCCCAGTCAACTAATTTATGTAGCATTCATGAAAATGACAAGGAAGAGGATATCGATAGTCCTGGATCAGCAACTTCTAAATTTGTTGAGCCTCTGCCGTTGGTAAATGCAGTTTCTTCAAGTGATACCAGGGGCTATGGTAACTTATCAAGGGACATGAATGCTGTTCAATCTACTATGATGAAATGCTTTGTCCGCTGTAATAGGAAAAATACTAGTGTATCTGCCTGTAATGATGTCAATACACCTATAAAAGTAAAGGATAGCTTGGGTGATGTTACCTTTGGAGCAAACTTATGTTCTAGCTACGGGGATACTTATAAGTCAATTATTACTTCAAATAAAGAATCTGCTAACAGAGCGCACACAGTATTTACCAAGTTAGTTCCCAAAGAATGTAAAAAGCATGGTAACATGGGAGTCAGCAATGATTCGTCCTCTCATACATTGATTGTGCAAAAATTTGCCGAGAAAAAACGGTTTGAAAGATTTAAGGAGAGAGTTATTGCACTCAAGTTCAAAGCCTTGCATCACTTGTGGAAAGAAGATATGCGCCTACTGTCTATTAGGAAATGCCGCCCAAAATCGCACAAGAAAAATGAACTAAATGTGCGAACTACCTGTAGCAGTAATATGAAGAACCGATCTTCCATTCGTTCACGGTTTACTTTCCCTGGTATAGATCTTTCCCCCGAATCTTTTGCTTAACTTATTCCAGTGATTTTGCATTGTCTTTCAATTTGATGCAGTTCAGTTATGTCATGTAGTTTACTAATGAGAATAAAAGAAATAATGACAGGGTGGCTGTTAATGTACAGAAATAGGTTTGTTTATATTAAGTTTACCTAAATACTCTGTCTTAAGAGTATACGAGTTTTGCAAAACCTTTTCAATTTGATTTTAAGACCTTTGAGAGTCGGTAAATTCTTTTAATACTTATGGTGTAAAATTGTTTACATGATTATCTTGCATATTATTTTTTGGTAAAAACAGCATAGTTAAATTATTTTCCTGTGTTTGATGTGATGATATTATTTGGCTTTCCGTTAATTCTTATGGTGTAAAGTTATTTCCGCAATTGGTTTTCATTACAACATTCTTTTGCATATTACTTTTTGGTAAAATTACCATAGTTAAATTATATTTTTGCTGTTTGATGTGATGAGGATCTATGACTCCGTAGTTGCTTTTTTGTTGTCAAATTCTGGTAGAAATAATTTAATACGATCAAGTGGCTCTGTGATGCTGACATCTCTGCCACAAGATGTGACTGTCTATTATTCTTTACCATGCAGCTTTTATTTTTCGTATGAAAAAAAGACTCTTTCAATTCTAATGTTCATTTTAATGCTATTTATACCTTCGAAATAATATAGGGTAGATACTATTATTTGACCCGGGCTTGTACAAGATGATTGTATGTAATTTTAGAGTGGTGATAAATCTCAATGTGCTACTATATTTGTGTTTTGTCATGGTAGTGCACACAACAGAGCCACTTCATTGTGCTGTTGGTATAAAACTTGTAGTAGTAGTTTTCTTTTTCGTTGACTTTTTCTCGACTAGTTTCTTGTAATGATTTTGTTTTGAGTACCTTTCTTTTATGGGCTGTCATTCCTGTTCATTTCATTTGTAAGTTATTTGTTTGGCATGTGAATAGGTTGAGAGGTTTGATGCTGAAACAATGATTTTTCTGGTACTCACAATTTCAACGCATTGGGCTTCTTTTTTGGGTTATTTATTATATTGTAATTGTTATGTGTCTGTCTTATTTGTTCGTTCTGCTGTTACACAAGTTATCTTCAATTCTAAGTAGGTTTTTTCTGTGATGATGATGTTTTATTTTATAGTTGTTTGTTGAGTTCCTAAAATATCTAATCTTTTTGATGTCATGATTACCAAGTATTTTTCTCATCCTTCATTTTCCAATGAATGCAGCTGGAAACCATCTAAGCCTGGTTCCAACAACAGAGATTATTAATTTCACAAGCAAACTTCTGTCAGAATCTCAAGCTCAACTTCAGAGAAACACCTTGAAGATGCCTGCTTTAATATTGGACGAGAAGGAGAAGATGGTTACGAAGTTCATATCTAGTAATGGGCTGGTTGAAGATCCGTTGGCTATTGAGAAAGAAAGGGGTATGATCAATCCTTGGACATCAGAAGAGAAAGAATTATTCTTGAAGAAATTTTCTGCATTTGGAAAAGATTTCCAGAAAATTGCTTCTTTCCTTGATCACAAGACAACTGCAGACTGCGTTGAGTTCTACTACAAGAACCACAAATCCGAATGTTTTGAGAAACTGAAGAGGAAAGATGTTGGTAAGCTAGGGAAGTCATATGCAGCTAAAACTAACTTGATGGCATCAGGTAAAAAATGGAATCATGAAGTTAATGTTTCTTCACTTGATGTTTTGAGTGCTGCTTCAGTGATGGCAGATGTCATTGCAGGTAATAAAAGGATGCGAGGAAGATTCCTTCTGGGATATGGTAATGTAAAAACATCAAGGGGCGAGGACAGCATTATAGAGAGATCAAACAGTTTCGACACTCTTGGGGATGAAAGGGAGACTGCTGCGGCAGCTGATGTATTGGCTGGTATATGTGGTTCATTTTCATCTGAGGCTATGAGTTCCTGTATAACAAGTTCAATTGATCCTGTAGATGGTAACAAGGAAACAAAGTACTTGAAAGCAAACCCTATATTCAAACAGCCCTTGACACCTGATATTTCGCAGAATGCTGATGATGAGACTTGTTCAGATGAGAGCTGCGGCGAAGCTACCGAGTGGACAGATGATGAGACAGCAGCTTTTCTTCAGGCTGTATCATCTTTTGGTAAGGATTTTGCGAAGATATCACGGTGTGTAGGTACAAAGACCCAAGAACATTGCAAACGTTTCTTCAGCAAGACTCGGAAATGTCTTGGATTGAATCTTGAAAACCCCATACCTGGAATTAACGGATCCCTGTTGAATGATGATGCAAATGGCGGTGAGAGTGATACAGATGATGCATGTGTTGTTGAGGCAGGCTCAGTGGTTGATGCTGATAAGTCTGGAAATAAAACAGATGAGGACCTGCCTTCCGATGCCTTGAATACATTCCATGATGAATCCAATCCTCTGGAAGCTACGAGCCTGTCTGCTAAATTAAATGAATCAAGAGAAATCAGTGGGACCGAAGTATGTCTTGAAAATGTAGATATTGCTTCTGTTGTTTGTGCAATTAATGTTGAATCTAAGCTAGGCTCTGATGTTAGTGGAGTTGGCTTGTGCACAACTGACAAGTCTGCTTCAGTCAATGGAGTTGGCTTGGGAGGTACAGTTAGAGAATCTATTTCTGCTTCAGAAATAATTAAACCAAGGGAGTGTGGTTCTGTTTCTTTGCATAGAACGGTTTCCAAGGGTTCTTCTGGGGGTCTTTGTCTTGGAAATGAAGTGGAATGGCAAAAAGTGTCAGCACCCCAATGTGTTGTTGACAAAGATGTTAAACGTGTAGCAGATGCAGGTGTTGTAGTTGAGTTGAAAAGCTGTGTCTTAGAATCGAGCACTGGAGCAAATGTTTCATTCTCACCTGTGGTCAATTCATGTTCAGGATTGAGTTTTGGTTCTGAAAATAAGCATGTCTCCTTTGGAAAGCCTCATACGTCAGCACTGTCTATGAGTGATCTTCAGGCAACTGCAAATTCATTGTTGCTAAAAGCTGCCACTGCTCAATGTGAGAAAACAGTTAGCCAGGATCGACTGTCCTCTACCTGTGATATTCAGGGAGGTAGAGATATGAGGTGTCATAGCTCCGGTAGTAATGGTGACCATCAGCTTCCTCTTTCCGGGAGCCATGTTGAGACTGTTAGTGTTCTCCAGGGCTATTCCATGCAAGTGCCCATCAAAAAAGAAGTGGATGGCGATGTGAATTGCAGCAGTTCAGCAGCTGAGTTTCCTCTTCTACCCCAAAAGGTCAAACAGACTGATGGTCATTTCAAACCATTATGGCATTCTTCAGATTCAGAAAAAACATCCAGAAATGGTGACGTGAAACTGTTTGGAAAGATATTAACCAATCCATCTTCCACTCAGAATCCTAATTTGACTGCAAAGCGAAGTGAAGAAAATGGTTCCCATCATCCCAAGTTGAACAACAAGTCTTCTAATCTGAATTTTACTGGTCATCAAAATTCTGATGAAAATTTAAATTTTTTGAAGTTTGGCCTTGAAAATGTTCCAGTGATGAGTTATGGTTATTGGGAAGGGAATGCAATACAAAGTAGACAGTCTGGTCTCTCATCCTTGCCCGATTCTTCCTTCTTGTTAGCTAAATATCCTGCTGCGTTTAGTAATTATCCTACATCATCTTCCAATTTGGAGCAACAGCCACCATTGCAGGCCTTTGCCAAGAATAGTGAACGGCATTTGACTGGTGCATCTACTTTTACAGCTAGAGACATGAATGGCAGCAATGCTATGCTTGATTATCAGATGTTTAGAGGTAGAGATGGTCCACAAGTTCAGCCATTTATGGTTGATGTCCAACACCGCCAAGATGTATTCTCTGAGATGCAGAGAAGAAACAGTTTTGAAGCAATCTCCAGCTTGCAGCAGCAAGGAAGGGTAATGATGGGAATGAATAGCGTTGGAAGACCTGGGATTCTAGTGGGAGGATCGTGCAGCGGTGTCTCGGATCCTGTGGCAGCAATTAAAATGCATTATTCCAATTCTGACAAGTATGGTGGTCAAAACGGAGGTGTTGTTAGAGATGATGAATCTTGGGGAGGGAAAGGGGACTTAGGCAGATAGTAGATGTGCTTGGTGGCAAAAAGAGTTTTGCCGCTTCCTGTATAATAGTTTTTGTTAACAGCTTAATACAGTGTAGGGCGATTTAATGGTTCTCAAGCCCTTGTTTTTGGTAAATTATTAATTAGGTGCTTTTAATGTGGCCGCAGCTTTGTATTTGTTGTATTTGATGAAAATACAAAAATAATCTCTGGAAAAAGTTAGGAGAGGGGCAATTGCCATTACTGCTCATACTTGAAATCATCTGGATATTTGTTTGAAGTTTTGACAATTCATTTCGAGGTAGAATAAGAGGGCTTGGTATGTGTTTCAAAACTCCCTTAACTTTTATAATCAGTGGTAATATAGGTAGGACTGAGCAGTGTCTTTTGTTAGAAACTATTCCAAAAAAATTTAAAGAAAATACAAGTTGTGTGTGACGGGGTCCACTTTCAACATAAATTTGTAAGTTAAGGAGAAAGAGGCATGCGAAACGGAAGAGTGGAGAATATGACTTTTTTCTGAATTACATCCCACGTTGCCTTCCTTTATTTTCGCCGGTGATGGCAGACCAATATTTCTTTATCTATCTATCTTTTTCAACACTAGTAGATTTGATGGTGTCCATTTACCTAAGTCAAAAAAGTGAAAGCAACCCTTCTGTCTCTGTGTATGACTATTGTCCTATTATGACTATTGTCCTATTGGGTGTGGCTGCTAGGATAAATTCATCATCAGAAAATTCGAGTACAAAAAAATAAGTACGAAGTTCGTTGTCTAATTGAAGCAAAGTTCTTTTTCTAATTTCACATGTCTAAATGAGGATTTCTGCGTTTGCTCAAACCTGGTAGAAGAAAAGGTTACTTGTCTTGTCTTTGTCTTCCAACCGTACAGCATCTTAAATACATCTATCTATCTATATCACTATCAGCACAGCATCTTTCAATAGTCAAACCATCTTCAACAATCTAAGCAGTTGTCTGCTACGCCTGCACAATAGCCTCTTCATGTGTTTGGAGGATGGAAGGAAGGGGTGCAATGATTTCTATTACCTGCAAGTATACGTGAAACTATTTATTTTTTTGAAACCTATGTCACCGCTTTGGTATGAAGCAAGGCGTACATTCATTTTTCAAATGATAAACTGCAAGTTTCCATTTGTGAATGGCTGGTCATACGGTCTCCATGAATTCATTCCAAAATAACAGGTCATGTGATATTTGATTTATCATAATGATAAGTCCTTTTAAGTACCTCGTTAGTTATCGGATGGGAGAGAAACAATCTATGTGCATGCAGATAATACCCACAATCTCCTGGAACTGGTTTGCTAGGCCTTGTATAACCCCTATACAATGAGCAGAAATTTGAAAAGTTTAGAACATAACTCAAATGAATAATTATTTTCTTCTGATATATATAGTAGTTAATTACAAAATATTTAGCTGCTAGAAGGACCAAGTCAAAAGATAATCCCAATGCCATATATGTGAAATTGATGCTCAAATTAACCATCATCTATTGTCTAAAAATGCCAGCTAAAACAGATGTTAAAGAATTACAAGTATTGAATTTCAATGAAAAAAAGTTTAAATTGAAAACTTATTTCTAATATAGGGTTGTTTGCTGAATAACATGGCACACTCCTATACAAGTTTCTCACATCGGATTATGATAAGGCAATGTGTTAAGTTACTCATCCCAAAGTTGTGTGTGTATTATTTACTACTGAAGAAATGAGTAAACCTGAATGACACCTCTCACACCCCTATTATTTCTTTCTAGAACACGCCTTCCAAATAATGGCCCTTTGCTAGATTCTGACCCAGCTCCATCTCAGGATCCACATTGGGCGTAAGTGCCCTATCACTTCGCTTGGATTATCGATCTCTCTAATTTTACTTGATTAGTTTTAATTGAGTAAGATATGTGAAAGATCACTGCATAACATAATTTTAACAAAATCTGACTACAAAGAAAAGAAAAATATGGTGTTAAATGAAGTGAAACGTCCTTCTAAATAAAAATACAAGCACTTACCCATCTTCAGCAAAACTCTCATCAAGAAAATCACAGTCCAAACATTTTGGCTGCCCACCAACAGCATAAAGAGGATCACCTGCAAATATAAAGAGGAATTTTATTGTTGAAAGAGTAGGATATTTGTATGAAGAAATTTGATTTCAATGAAGAACCAAATGTGTAACTAGAATCATATCCTAAGACTAGCGAAACAAAGGATAAAATAAACATAAAATATTCACAAAGCGTAAATGTTAATTTCTAAATTGAAACGCTAATAAATATTCATTTAAATCTCCATTAATAAAACCATTAACTTTGATAAACGTAGTGACAACAACAATAAAGCAAACAGAATATTTCGAGGATATGTTAAATTTTACTTCAAAGATTTTTAGCCATTGAAGTTTAAAGGCTTAATAGGCACAAGTCAATATTGACACAATTGTAATCTTACAAGGAATCTCACTATATTTCTAAGTATGTGAAGCGGCATAAATAAACTAGCATTAAATGTTGAGCAATGCTATATACAGCGAATGAATAGTTCTTGAAACCTCACGAAGTCTATGGTGGGATTAAACAGGAAACGGGAAAACCGTTTTATTCACTTTAATTCCAGATTTGGCGGAAATCACAGTGGCCTGGTAGTGGTGCTACGTAACCAATCACACTTATCGTGATGGCTTCGTGATAAACTCTCTCGCTATATTTAACATTTTCCTTAAATATTTACCTAATAGAGGATGCCCTATGAAAGAGAGATGAATGCGGATTTGATGTGGTCGTCCAGATTGAATCTTCACCTGTTAAAACAAGCCAACAGAAAAATTAACAAGGACGTTACAATCATTATAATCCAAATTTTCGCAAAGCACAATAGTTTTTATTATAGGATACTGATGTTGGCCTGTTTTTGGTGATAACTGATGCTGGCCTTCTATTCTACCCAAAGCATCTATATCTCTTCCTTTTTGCATTTAAAAGGTGTTCTTTTGAAAACAGTGACCACTTTAATGTCAGGTTGCTTATAGGCTAATGTCATTATAGCAATTGCTAATAACAGGCTATCGTATTTTGGAAAAAGCTGTGCTAAATGATAAGATTTCCAATGATTCACATTAAATTCACGAGGAGACAACAAAGGATACCCTTAACCAAAGAAGATGGGAAGATAAAAGCCACCTAAAAGATTGGATATGCAATTTTATAATAGCTTTTTATTTCTTCTACTGTCTCTGGAGTCTTAAAGGGATCACCAAGAGATGAAAAACAAAACTTTTAGGGAGTCAAAAATTTAGATGTTGAAGTGAAACGCAGTTTGATAGAACATCAAAGAACATTGAACGATATCTGAGAACAAAACAATGCTGCAATTTTTTTTAATTAAAAACAACGGTTCCTATGATGTTTTATATAGTTTTGCAAATAGAATGATTATCAATTTCATTAATGTTTTTATTCATAAATGGTGGTGGGTACTAGGTAGTAAATAGTTTAATTATTTTTTATCATCCTATCACATCTAATGTATTCGGATTCCAAGTTTACAGTGAAGTTGACTCATAAAAAGTAACATGTGGTCTTTGAACAAATCGGCTACCTGAACCAATGTGCTATTTTCTTTTACATTCCTTTCTAGAACGTCCACTACACTGAGCGCTGGTTTCCCTGGTTCAATGAAAACAACTATGCATGAGTGGACAATTAAGAAAAAGATAGAGAGTAGTTTTATGATGAAAAGGAAACATTTTAACAAAAGCAGATGGGCAGAAATCAATAACGGATGAGCAATGGCTTTCCTTTTGAGATTCATCCATGTGGAAAAAGAATAATGTTAACAATAACCTGATTCAGAAGCAACGTATAACCCTTTAGCAACACCAGGATATTTTACCATTCCAATTGGTTGATTAATTGTCACCTGGGAAGAAAAATAATCTTCTAGTTACACAATCAGTGTCAATAGAAGCAGTCATGCGAAATAAGAGGAAAAACAAACTTCTAGTTAGCATGTGTGACAATCAAATAGGAGAGCCTTGGTGCAACAATTAGAGTTGCTGCAGCTGCTTTTGTCTTATCAATTTTACCATTCCAATTGGTTGATTAATTGTCACCTGGGAAGAAAAATAATCTTCTAGCTACACAATCAGTGTCAATAGAAGCAGTCATGCGAAATAAGAGGAAAAACAAACTTCTAGTTAGCATGTGTGACAATCAAATAGGAGAGCCTTGGTGCAACAATTAGAGTTGCTGCAGCTGCTTTTGTCCTATCAATTTTCGTTGTGAATAGGATGACATGAACTACTCATGCTTTCCTACATCATAATACTATTCCTTTTCTTCATATTTTGATTTGGGGGTGGATGCAGTAAAAAATCCGTCATACACAAGGCCAAAGAAAAAAGGAACAAATGTCGGTATATTACCTGATCATTATCAATTATCCCACTCACAAGTGCTCTGTATATCTTTGCAATCTTCCCAGGCTCTTGGTTTTTATGTCTACTTCCATAAATAAAGGAATACAATGAGTGAAACAAAGTAATTGAGTATAAAATTTTAACCTCAGTTTTAAAACTTAGAACTTTTTTCATGTGTTATAGATAAACAACTGGATACAAATTGAAGAGTAAAGTATGCAGATGCAACAAACCAAAAAGAAGATTCTTTACAAACCCTTTTCCTTCTATGCGAGATGTTCCATCAGCAAAATAAGAAGCAAGACGAGCTCTGGCTAGTTTTGTCTTTGCGCATAATAAAATTCCTGCGATGCAATCAATCAATCATGAAAGCATTAGAAAGTGTCATGAGCTAGTTTGTTATTTATACATTAGAGTTTAGAAGGGTATCAAAAGAAAAGGTTCTACTCGTGGTATAATAACATCTATGGTAGTGATGCTGAAAACTCTATAAATATCACTGATTTACTTACTACCACTGTTTTTAAGTCAAACAATCAACTATATAAATAGTGATTACCAAGGGGCTTTATATATTTTACAGGCACAGCCATGAATAGTTTTAGAATACAATAAAACTAATTTCCTCTCAGAGTTCAGAAACTAGCCTCAGTTAATGCATGTAACATTTTAAAAGCAAATTAAGCAAAAAATATAACATAGCACTTTTCAGAAGAAATAATTAGCACAACCTGAAGTTCCTCTCCCTAGGCGATGTACTGGAACAGGGTGAGGCTTTTGGTGTGCTTCAATGGTACTCTTATTGTTGGTTTCCCATTGAAGCTGTGTTAAAACCGTTCTTTGCTGGAAGAGACCTCCAGGCAGAACTTGCAGGCCAGAAGGTTTATTTAGAGCAATCTGAATTCACAATCAACATTACAATCAGGAAAACAAGTATTGAATACATTCTAATTGTTCAGTACATACAACAATACGTGTAT
>Ga0228710_1000771_pt1 | contig 44038 bp, 21 predicted proteins | sample MedpolnodulmetaG_FD_177995 | JGI IMG/M metagenome (GOLD analysis project Ga0228710, IMG submission 177995) | Root nodule microbial communities from Medicago polymorpha collected in Santa Monica, California, United States - pink nodules | ecosystem: Host-associated > Plants > Roots > Nodule... | reverse complement strand
TTGAAACAAAACAAAATCAATAAAGAAATGCCTTATTATTTATATATTCACAATATATATTTATATCAATATCATGATACAAAGCCAAACCCAATCAATATAGATTGGCTATTAGGGCTTACTCCAAGAATGATTTTTCTGCCTCCTAATGTTACTGCTTCTTTTGGTGCAAATATTGGTCCTATTGTCATTTGCACTAAGGTTGCCAAAACATTTACTTTGCTTGATCCATTTACCTTGACCCACTATTTCTTAAAGGCTGATCAGTACTGGAATTCACCCTTCACACCTTCATTCAATAGGACTCAGTTAGTGGAATATGTTGTTCTCGATGTCCTCCTCCAGGACAACGGAGAGGAGGAGGAGGAGGAGGAGGAGATGGAGGAGAAGGAGAAGAAGCAGATTATTGAGAATGATAACGATGCTGATGCTGCTGCCAAAAAATATCCTTTAGCTGATGTTGTGGTTGCTCGTGTGAAAGATATTGGAAATAATGACACAACTTTTCAAATCAGGACTCATCTTGGTCGTATTTTAAAACCCGGTGGCCATGCTCTTGGTTATGACCTGTCCGAAGGAGAAGGAGAAGCTAACACCAACACCAATAACAACCTTCCTGCTGCCATTTTGATCACCAAGATTAGTTATGCCGAAGAGAATGGTAGAGTTGTTGCTGTTCAGGATAAATGGGAATCTGATTATCAACTATTCTTGAATGATCTACAACAAGACACTAAACTCCTCTTCAACGTAAGAGCAGCCTACCGAGATCAAACCAAAAGCTACACATATGATGGATGGGACCTTCGTAGTCCCCCCTACCAGACCTTTTGTTCCATTGGAGGACTTACTTGACGGATGATCTAGTTACTAGCTTAAACAAAAATCACTTTTGTTGATGTTTTGTTTGTTCCAATAACAACAACAATCAAAGAAGATGCTTTTCATTTATTAGGTTCTTTCTATTTGCAATTTTTGTTTCATGTTTATGTTTATGTTTATTCCAATGACAAGAACAAATACTTTTCACTTAGGGTGCTGCAGTTTGCAATTTCTGTTTGATATTTATGTTTATTCCGATTACAAGAACTAGTTACGTGTGTTGATCGTGCTTCCCAGACCATGCCTGTCATTATATTCGGCATAGAAAGTTCCTTTCACCATTTCACCTCACCCTACCATTTACTTTCTTGTCTTCCATGTAATGCACTAGAAATCTTACAAATGCAGTTAAGCAGCTAATATGCATTGGTTTGATCTTCTCTGCTATGTAAATATCTGTTTCATAAATCTTTAACAGTTATTTGCAGTATCATATTGCCTTTTATATGGATTCATTCCTGTGCTGAATTGAAATATTTTGTGGATCTGTTATATAGTTATAAATAGTTTACTCTTTTTGGACTTGAGTTTTGATTAATCTATTACAAACACTAAGAAGGAAAAATAGCAAACCATCTTTATTAGGAGATTTCCAACTACATAAATAGTTTTTTTTTTTTAAAGAACTACATTAATAGTTGAAAGTTTAGTGTGGCTGATTCTCGTATGCGTCCTTTCTTTCATTTGCTGAAGCATGGTGGTGCCAACTGCTACTGCTGTGAGAATTAAACGGATGGATCAAGGTATATTGACTTCTTTTTCTGTAGTTAAAGTCATGCTCAAAAGTAATTTGTGCATTTTATAAAGGAACTAGTGTTATGAAACATGGCATCCATGGAAGGAATGAGAGAAAACTCAAATAATCTTTGTATTGATGATAAAGTGAATATTACAAAAAGAGTGAATTATCCCACTAATGGGGTGGTTACAACTATATATACTACTATAGGACTAATACTACTTGTAACTAAACTATATCTCTAATAACTAGTTCTTGGCAACTTGTTTCTCATGATACATTTGTCTATCAATTATGAGATTGCTGAATTTTCTGATTGCAATTATACGACATTTTGAGGTGTTATTATAGGCTACAGAATTTGTTACACCATGAGCTTGAAAACTATTTTGTCTCAAAGCCGTTCGCAGTCTCATTTTTAAGTATATAATCTGGTCTCAAAGCCTTAGGGATGTAGCAAAACTGATTTATATAACTCTTGCACTCAAATATGGCTAGTTTTACTTCTTTTCACTTAGAATTAGTAGACTAGAGTGGCCAAACTGTATTAATCTGTGATATTTACAGCTTCATCATGCTGCTGTGAAAAGTCTGTTATGCAGGAAACTCTTCCCTAGGAAGCTTGGCACCAATGTGATCATATATCTCTATTTTTGTTTCACAACTTGCAAAGGCTGCATTAAGTGATGATTTATCATGGAATCTGCAAACTCTTACGAAAAATCTAATTGGATGTTTTTTACCTTAATTATGCGGTTAACAGTTAAGCAACTAATGTGTTATGTGCATTGGTTTGATCTTCCAATTTAGCTTTTTTCTGAATTTTGGTCCTCGACTCATTTATGAATCATTTTCTAAGATGTGGCATGTTGACGGCGCTTATTAGGCCACATTGTAAATCACTTTTTCATAATTTCAAAATTGTTCAATCCTTAGATAGATGTGTTTCTGCGTCTAGATGTTAGGACTTATACGTATGATGTATGGCTATATCTTTAGCAGTAGCACTAATAAGTAATAACTCCAATTACTATTGAAATGTGAAAATTGGTTATTCTGAGGACGATTTGAGAAATGGTTTATCTCATGAAATTTTTGTTTGAGATATTTTTTTTTTAATATCGGTTAGATGAAAATGATCGTGATTGAATCTATTATGCCCTTTTTTTCCTTTTCTTATGTCAATTAACGAGTTTGTCATTGAAGGGACTATCTAGGACAACTCAACAAATTAAAAATGAAATGACAATATGGTAACCATAAAATAGGTAGAGTTCTATTAACTTTTATTGATAGTTATGTAGAGAGGGATAGATGTAAATATTCAAATGATATGTTCATATGAAATTTTAATATTCAATGGAGGAATAGGTTTGTTAGCTTAAGGGAAGAGGGACCCTAATAAAGGTTTATTGCTAATCTGGCACACAACATTGTGTGCAACTTGTGTATTTTTAAAATAAGACTTTCACTTGATGTTTTGTCTCAAAACTATGGATATTCTTCTTTTCTTTTTTATCGAAATCGGGTATTTTTTTTTAAGCTTATTACCAAAATGCTTCACTTTTCAAATTATTTGTCTATAAATTGTAAAACCAGACTTCATGTAATTGAGTTCATTTCTGTTCGACAAAACTATGCCTATTAAAAGCAGAGACAAACCCAGGTATGTGTAAAAATGGGACAGCCGTCACCCCAACAATGGATAATCTTATACTACCTTATGTATGTCTCCAATCTCCATCCACTGTGTGATCATGATAGTTTTTCAATGTGTCGTCACAACTTTTGAACTAATAGCAATAGATACAATACAATAAAATGTAATACTAATAAATAAATTATATAATTTGTTTCTTTCGATTCTACTATGAGAGGAGTAAAAAGATTGCTCGTGAACATTTAGCACTTCTTGTTTTTCTTTCAAGGTTTCAATCACTCTTTTGCTTTTTATTAGCTGAAGTTCAGCTTTCTATACCAAAAAAACAAATCATTTGCTCAGTATTTCACTTTGTCTAAAACTAAAAGACATTGATGTATTTAAGTCCTCTTGTTTTACTTGAATTGAAGTTTTAATCATTTTAATTTAAAATCTAGGTTTTTAGACCCTCTATTTCATAACTCTCAATATTTTCTACCTTTCCTCAATTTCAGACACTTTTTTGTTGATGTAGCTTGGAATGGTTGTACAGATTGATTATCAAAGTGTCATTTAAGCTTATAATGATGATGCCATGCCATATCATTAAAAAAAATCCAAAAAGTGGGGTGGAAATTGTTGAACGTTACAAAAGGCAAATTAGTTTAAGGATATAATTGGAATAATAAAAAAACCAACCCAAAAAAATCAAGTATTCACATTATATATTGTGATAGATTAACATCTTTTTTTTTGGGTACAAAAGAGGACAAAGCCATGTATTAGCCATCTTAATTATTATAAAAGATGACACAAGATTGACTAATTCATTGACAAATTGTTGCTGCATCCAATTATTCGGAATATGAGAAATAGCTAACTAGAGAAAAATAGAGAAAAATAAATGCAAGAATGAAACCCAGAAAATGGATCTAAGATGTCAAATAAGGGAATGAATAATTAATATCGTTTAAAATGGTGTCCTTGTGCTTCACACCAAATAGTAGTGATTTTGACATTAAGGACAAATTTGCAGCCAAAATAGTAGTACTTTTGAACTAGATCCAAGTACAAATTTTCACTAAAACCGTCATCGCAGTCCCGGTTACATTCATCAACAGGTCCTCAACCAAAACTCAAAATTGTAAAAATCAAAATTGCAACCAGCCCAGAGTAGCCGGTAGTAACTCATCTAGGCCACTGACTTTTTTAATAATAAATCTAATGGTTAAACATGATATAATTTGCTTAACATTGAATGACTATTGTTCATTGAACTTCTGCAATAAGTTCAAACTTTCCTCCATTTCTCACATTTTTGCTGTGTGATTAAACGTCATATATGTGTATTGTGTATTCTATGCTTGCATCAGTGCATGGATTGTAACAACTTCAAAGCCAACTCTTCTTGATCTTCCGTTTGTTTTCTTGAAGCTTCTTTTCTTTCACCCTCATCACTGTCACTATCAAAGTATATTTTACTCTTTCTATGACGTCTATTTACCGTTTCGTCTCCTTCTGACCCAGAGGTATCATCTTGGTTGTCCTCTTCTTCCTCATTACCAGCCTTCCATTTCATTTTCTGCTTAAATTTTTTATCTCTAAGTCGCTGACGCTCCACAAGTTTATCTTCCTTGTCTGCCTTCTTCAAATCCTCTCGCATCCTTTTATAGTATTCAGCTTTTTGTTCTGCATGAAGATGAGATACTAAGATGCCAAAATAAACAACATATTGCATGCTTAATCAATGTTAACATATAAACAAATACAGAGTCACAAAATATTGTGAACAGATCGGGTCTGGCCACGATTAGGTTCTTGAAGGGATCAGGGATATCATACTACCGTATATAGGAATTATATTATATCTCGGACTCTATTAGGAACTAATGCCTGTCTAACTGTGCTATTATACAAAGGCAAATGTCCTTATTCTTCACTTGTGCATTTAAGTTAAAGTTTTAAAGCAATTTTTATCATTTAAATAAAATTATAATAAAAATAAGGAAAGAAATGAAGCTAAGATGCTAGTTTACCATAACTGAATCCTTGTCAAATTTGGCCTCCCGAATGAAACACCATAACAATTAACATTTAAGTTACATATTGAAGTTCTGAATAAGCTTGAAAAAGAAAAAAAATTGGAAAGGAAGAAAATTTGGCATTCACGTGCATCAAAATTATAGATAATGCAATCAATAGCTTTACACATAAACAGACAAGGATTACATTTTATAAAATGGTTTTTACTATTCAAGATTTGGCTTCAATTGCACGTACCCGGATCAATCAATGTTCCATTGCCACTTTGTGGGTCAGCAATCCTGGCTAGTGGAGGAAGTGTGTTGCCTTCATCGTCGAATACAACCCGACTCCCCAGTGGTCTATGCGTGTTAATCTTGAGCTTTTTTTTCTTTAATAAACGAGTTGCTGGCCTGCACATGAAAAATCTAAATCAGTAAAACAAAAAAAAGTAGAAACTCAATGCTCCACGCCAAATGATTTCCAGCAAGAAATATTATAAATCCTGCTTCATAAATAGTACTGATTTAGAATTTTTCACAAGTCATCGTAAGATTTTATAAAGAATCTCCACTTGTCTCGGCAATTTGAAACCACAAGACTTGTCTGCCCCATTTGAAAATTATTATAAAATACCAAAGCAAGAGTTCAGAAAAGTTGAGTAAACTTCTTTCACTACACTACTGAACAAACATAAAGAGGGACGTACATTAACTCTCCAATTTCAGCTGACTTCACGTCGCCTTCATTTGAGGTATCAGCCACATGAAGAAGATCATTTTCAAATTCCTCGTCTTTGAAAACAATTGTGTCTATCTTTTCTCTTGAACCTCCCAATACATTTTCCTTTTTTGGAACCTCAGGTTCAACTAAATATGATTTTGTTGCCACAGATTTAGATTTAATTTTCTGGTTTAGAAAACGGATTTTGGGGGTCATTGGCAGACCTAATGATGCTGAATACTCATCAATAGGAAGTTTCAAAACGTCAAAGATCTCTTTATCTTTTTGGAGGTGGATGGATCTCAAGTATGTGACAAATGCCCTTTGGGCCCGCTGCTGAAGTTCTGGGTACTTGACCAGTAAAGATGCAAGCAAACTGGACACCGGTTGCAGCAGTTGCAGCAGTTCTTTCATTGGCTGAATAATCGACAAATAAGGCACAGTAAGCAAAGCAAATATGTCAGAAAACATGAGACAGACAGACACCAAGTCATATAAGAAAATGACATCCTTAAATCTAACACATCGATGTTCAGATGCATTTGCAGAGCAAATTTACCTTCGGACGATGAACTGGAACCTTTGCTGCTTTTAACTTTTCAAGCATCATAGTTTCTGAAGGCAATAGAAATAAAACTGACTTTCCATCAGATTTATAACGAGCAGTACGGCCAACTCGATGTATGTAAGATGCTACATTCTCGGGGCAATCTACCTACATAAATGTAAGAGAAAGGTTAGATTCTAACCATAATAACACACTGTCACATACCCCCACCTCAAAGCCTTAAGACTTGCACCAAGACAAGAAACAGAAGCAAAAGACTCACCTGAACAACCCAGTCGACTGCCTTATTAAAATCAAGGCCTCTTGCAGCCACATCAGTTGAGAAAAGAACTGAGCGCTTCTCCTCACAGAACTCGGAATATATTGCCATTCTTTTTTCCTGTTTCATCCTCCCATGAAGGCACTTCAACGGTATGCCAGGGTGAAGTTTCTTAAATGCCTCAAACACAAATTTTACCTATTAAGAAAGGATGTGAATGTTTAATGTTATGGAAGATAGTTGAACTCTAAAGTGGAAACTAGCACCAAAAACACACGGTGAACACGAAACCTTTTCAGATGGAAATAATTTCTCACTGTTTACATGTAAGAATAATCAACAACTCGTCCTGCAAATCCTTTAAAAGCCTTCCAATTACAATAACCACAATCAGCACGGCTAAAAAGCCAGAACCGAAGTTCGGCAAATGCAGACTAAGGGCCTCTGATTGATTGTGTTCTTAATTTTTCGTTTTGGCAAACTGTTTTATAAAATAATTTGAACTATTTTCAAGAACATGTGATTCGAATCAAGTAAAAAAACCTCCTTGATAAAGGACAGAGAAGTGGAGTTACCTGTTTACAGCTTGATAGAAAGACCAGTGTTTTTGACTGTAGATGTTTCTTTATGAAAGTCCATAGCATATCTAACTTTTGATCCAGTGGAACAATCATCACCGTTTGCATCAAAAGAGTAGGAGTTGCAGCCACAGACTCTTCGTGCACACTTATATACTCTGGGTCCTTCAAACTTAGTCTTGCAAGATCTTGAACCGACTTTGTTTGAGTTGCCGAGAAAAGCATGGTTTGTCTGTGCTTTGGTAATTGTGAGATGATTGCGTTTACTTCCTTCTTGAATCCACTATCAAGAATACGATCAGCCTCATCTAGTACCAAAACCTATAACCAAGAAGTCCACTCAATCATCAGCTATTTTTGCAAAAGATAAGTATATGTGATCAAGTTCATCTAACAAAACAACAACCTACTTACTTTGGAAGATAAAATTAGAGCCATTTTCAATCAACTTCTTAACAAACACTCATTGAAAAAAAATTAAAAGAATCTATCTACGAGTTTTTTTATGAAGTTAGACATATCTAGAGTTTTTTAAACCAATAGTTTCTTGTGTAAGATGAAACTAAGTTGAATCTCTCTACTTTAACTTTTCCATACATTCCTTAAGTTTATAGGAACTTTCCTTTTAAAGGAAGAACCATAAACTTGTTTTATTTGAGAATCTCCTATAACTCTATATAGGTTAAAAGCTAACCCAACTGGGCCATGAATAGCAAGGTTGCAAAAGAGCTCAACTCAACCACATACAAATCTAGTCACATATATACTGTGCATCAACCACAGTTACTAAATCAAATAGTAAGCTGCTGGAAGAAAAAAAAGGAAAAACAAAAAAAAAACAACAAAATTTGACAATTATTCAGGCTGGTAAAATTATGTTATGTTTTAGCATGTGTTTGGAACCACGTCAAGTGGCCAAAAAACGCACGTTTTTCCTGAAGCTACAAAACTTAGCTTCACAAATTTCATGATGAATGCTTCTTGGGACACGAGAAATGGCTGTGCAACGTGTATCCAAACACATACTTAAAAGAAATTTGGAAGCCAAGTTTGAGAAAATGAATTAATTGTTCTCATTTCATCTATTTCCAAATAGTAAACAAAGATTATATGGACCTGCATCTGTGAACAATCAAAATTGGGAGTTTCATCCATGTGTTGTAGAAGGCGACCGGGTGTGCAGATCAATACGTTTAGCTTGTTGACACATTCTTTCTCTGCGGCAACATCCCTACGACCACCAATGAGTAGGCCAGCACTAAAACCATGGTGCTCCCCAATAGCTTTCAACACACCAAAAATCTGACTAGCTAATTCTCTTGTAGGGGATATGATTATGCTCCCAACCCCATCTTCCGATCCCCATCTCTCTCTATACAATTTCTCCAACACCTATCATTCACAAAATAAATCCCCAAAAACCAAATAAATATTAACTTAAAAAAAATAAAAACAAATGAATGATCGTTTTGATCTCAAACTTGCAAGAGTCGGACAATTAAATCTTGAGAAAAACATTAATTTAGTACATCAAGTTATTCAGTCCCTAAGCTATATGAATGTAATAAACAACCCTTAAACTATATATACAAACAGTCCTTAAACAAGCATCACTCTCTTGTATTTTCATATAGTTTAAAGACTAACTTGTTAACGAGTGCCCCTAAGGGCACTCTTTAAGGATTCTTAATAAAGAAATTATTCTTTAAAAAGTCAAAAACTCCAATTTCCAATGCATTGATTTCATAAACTTTGACAAAAACTTACTATTTAAAGTTAATAAACAATGCCCTAAGGGCACTTGTTAACATTTCCCATTGTTTTTATATACTTTTAAGGACTAAGTACAGGAGAGTGATACTTAGTTACTGTTTGGATAAACAACTCATTTGCAGCTTATAGCACAAGCACTTATCATGATAAGCATGTGATTATAAATAAGCTTACATAAGCTATTTTACAGCAAAAGATAAAATAAAGTTAAATTGTTTTTGTATTTGCTATAAGCTGTCTTGGAGAACTTACGAAAATAAGCTGAAAAAAGCTTATGAAAAATGGCATAAGCTGTTTTCATAAGCTTTCCCATACAGTCTCACAAAACTTATGTCATTAGATAAGCTCAAATAAGTCAACCAAAACAGGCCCCTAGAACTAAATTGATGGTTTAATTATTATAACTTACAAAATGACAACTAAATCCCTAAAAAATGAACACTTTCAACGAATTAAGTGACTAAATTAATCAACACAGACAATTTCTAGCAGCAAAATATTAATCAAATTAGTGATTAACTAAAAAAACACAAATTTTAATATCAAACAACTAAAACCCTAAACCCTAAACCCTAACCCCTAACCCAAATACACTAATGAAAACACTCACAGGAATAATGAAAGCAAGTGTTTTTCCAGAACCAGTTTTGGCAGCACCAAGAACATCACGACCACAAAGCGCATGAGGAAGAGAAGCTCGTTGAATGTCAGTCATGGAAACGAATTTCGTATGCAATTCTTTTTGGGTTTTCTTGGATATCAATGCGTCTTTGGTTTTCTTCGATATCGGTAACTGGTCAAACCGTACCACGCCGGCGTAGCGAGAGAAAGTGCCGTCAGCAAGGCGGCCAACGGGGGAGTTTCTGGGGAGAGGTGGAAGAGACATTGGGTTTGAACCGGAGTCTGGTTTTTGAGATTGAATCCATGAATTCAAGAGGTTGATTTTTTCTAGTTCTTTGTCTAGTTCTGAGACGCGTTGTTGTTTGCGAAATTGCTTTGATTTTAATCTAGGTCTTCTCATTGTTAAAGAGAATAGTGAAGAAGATGAACAGAACGGCGTCGTTTAGGTTTAGTTTAGTTTAGTTTGCGGCAGAGTTTCAAAAATGAGGACGCAAGGTGTTTGTTTCTTATAACGGGTTGATGGCAAAGGGTGGGTCGGGTACTATATTACCCGAAAAAATACTTACACCTAGATACGTGGGTAGCAAGTACCAACTTCATACCGTATTCGTACTTGTTTGTTATCCGTACACTCTTTCTCAATTTTTCCTTCAAAAGACCTTCATGTGTCTTTTACAAACTAAAATTTTATAATGATTCAAACAATTATTTGGTTAATAGTCATTTTGATCCCTGAAATATACAACGAATAGTCATAATTGTACTTGAATGCATCAAAATTCTAAAATATTCTTTGATTGTGCACTTCCTTAATCAAACTAGTCCCCTTTATTAACTTGTTTCGTTAATATTGTCATCATATCGATTATCAATATACTTATTTATTATCGTATCAATCTTTATACGTACTTACTCTAAATATATTGTGTTTTTAGTTTTTCTCGCCCACTTTCTCTCTCTAATATTTTTGTCTCAAAAGAAGAATAAAAAAAGGTTATTTTAAAAGTTGTCTAAAAAATATTGTAAAAATATTATTCTCCATTTATAACAATCTCAATTAATTAATCAAGTTAAAACAGATGCATGGGCGTTTGATTTGCTAAAAAATTAAAGACATGAGAGAACAATTTAAATTGTACAAAATTTGATTTGTAAAATTCAAAACAAGGAAGCAAGAGACATGACAAAAAATTTAGACCAGAGAAAATTTTTGTTTTACATTTTATTTAAGGAATTAGTTTTACATTTTTTTTAAGGTTGGTTATAAATATTTGTTTGGGGAATAAGTGGGGTGTCCGGGGTTCGAACCCCTGACCCTGCATATAACAATGCATGTCCCTGTCAGGTGAGCTATACTCACGGGGGACGTTAGTTATAAATATTTGTTCCTCATGAATTGATTATTTGTAAAATTTGACCAATAATAACACAACATAACATTTTTAACCTTTAAAAAAGTAACATTTCTAAAAAAATAATAATAATAATAACATTGTATGTTTTTGAGGAGGATAACACTGTATGTTATGCATGTTTTACATGGTATGTGACATGTTTGTGGCTTGAGCGAGTGAAGTGGCGATTTTGTCTCTCTGCCATGACAACGCAACCAAGCATTGCATTGCACTTCATCTTTCTCTTTTAATCCATATCAGGTATCTTCTCATTCTCCCTTCTTTTTCATGTTTTTCATTGCCTCAACTTTTGTATTTTTCTACTTCCTAGTTATTTATTTCATATTGTTATAGCATTGCATGACTTTCGAAATGGAGGAAAAGTCAATCACAAAATGGGTTTAGCTTAAATTATTGATATCAATGGCAAGTTCTCATTTTAATGTGTTTGTTTCCAACTTTTATTTCTCTTAATAGTTCTGGATGAAGCTTATGATTCTGGGTCAGCTTTGTCGTAGAATATTGTGAGGGTTTTGAATATAGGGTTATTGGTAAAGGGATACAGTGAGTTGAAATGAGTGTAGTAGGGTTTGACATTGGTAATGAGAATTGTGTCATTGCTGTAGCGAAGCAAGGTGGGGTTGATGTTTTGTTGAATAGTGAATCGAACCGTGAAACCCCTGCTGTCGTCTCCTTCGGAGAGAAGCAACGATTTTTAGGGTCTGCTGGTGCTGCTTCTGCTATGATGCACCCGAAATCGACAGTATCTCAAGTCAAGAGACTAATAGGAAGGAGATTTGATGACCCTGATGTTCAAAATGACCTAAAAATGTTTCCTTTCGAGACTTTTGAAGGTTCAGATGGTGGCATTTTGATTCACTTGGAATACTTGAATGAGACTCATAAGTTTACACCGGTTCAAATATTAGGAATGCTCTTTGCTCACTTGAAGACTATAGCTGAAAATGATTTGGGGTCTGCTGTTTCGGATTGTGTTATTGGAGTTCCATCATACTTTACTGACTTGCAGAGACGAGCGTATCTCGATGCGGCAACAATTGTTGGGTTGAAGCCTTTGAGGTTGATTCATGATTGCACTGCAACTGGTCTTGGATATGGTGTTTACAAAACAGATTTTCCCCAAGGTGATCCTATTTATGTTGCATTTATTGATATAGGGCACTGTGATACTCAGGTTTCTATTGCAGCATTTGAAGCTGGGAAAATGAAGATACTTTCACATGCTTTTGACAGAAGCTTAGGGGGTAGAGACTTTGATGAGGTTCTATTTAGACATTTTGCAGCAAAGTTTAAGGAACAGTATGAAATTGATGTGTATTCTAATGCCAGAGCATGTAATCGGCTGCGTGCAGCGTGTGAGAAGTTGAAGAAAGTTTTGAGTGCAAATTTAGAGGCACCTCTGAACATCGAGTGTTTGATGGATGAAAAAGATGTTGGTGGATTTCTCAAGAGGGAAGAATTTGAGAATCTTGCATCAGGATTATTGGAGAGAATTTGTATTCCTTGCCACAAAGCATTGGCGGACGCGGGCTTGACCGTTGATAAGATTTATTCGGTAGAGTTAGTTGGTTCAGGTTCAAGAATTCCATCTATAACTGGATTATTAACCTCTCTATTTAAGAGAGAACTCAGCCGAACACTGAATGCAAGTGAGTGTGTAGCTCGTGGTTGTGCTCTTCAGTGTGCAATGCTCAGTCCTGTTTTTCGTGTCAAAGAATATGAGGTTCGAATTTAAACAAAGCACTGATGCTTATCCTATCCATATGATATATATTGCATACTTGATTTTTGAGTTTATACATTATAGAGATGCATTGCTTTGTTAACTAGGTTTATTTTCTGTATTTGGGTTACCTATTTCTCTTTCTTCCATTCAAATGGAGATATAGCCAAGTTTAATTTCATAAAGATATTATACATCCTTTTTGTAGTATTTTCTGTTGTCTTGTATTACTCTCCATAAAATTTATGTAATATCTCTTATTTATTCAGATCCAGGATTCTATTCCTTTTTCTATTGGACTTTCCTCGGACGAAGGTCCAATTTGTGCAGAATCAAATGGTGTACTTTTCCCAAAAGGCCAACCCATTCCTAGTTCTAAAACTCTTACACTTCAGGGCAGTAATTTGCTCCATTTGGAAGCATTCTATGCTAATCCAGATGAAGTACCAAAGGGGACATCTCTGAAAATTAGTTGCTTCACGGTAAGTGTTCTTTAGAACTTGTGCTGCAAAGGAGTCCAGAATTTTGATTCTTGTGCATATTTCTATGTGATTTACTGATTCATATTTTCGGTTCCCATCCCTTTCTATATTTTCCCCTTATTCAGTTTCTTTTCCTGCTTCTTGTTTTGTTTCATGAAAGGCCTGTTGTGATGCCTCCGAGTTTTTTTTGTCATCTTAATTTTGCTGTTTGGCACTCAAAAACTCTTATATAGTGACATTCTAAAGAGAAAAAAATGTGATTACATAGTAATAAGGTTATATCAGTGATTAAAAAGGTTGATGTATTCTGCATGCCTATACACTGTCATAATGCTTATACATTTGTTTGCCACTTCTATTCAGATTGGTCCTTTTCAAAGATCCGGTGAAAGTAAGGCGGGAGTTGAAGTTAGAATTGACCTAAATTTGCATGGCATTGTCAGTATTGAATCATCTACAGTAAGTAAGAAACCTAATTTTAATCTCTTCAATGTTACATCATCAGTTCTCTTAGAGATCTAGCTACATACATGAACCTTTATTTGTCTTCAGTTGATCGAAGATCGTGTGGAAGATTCTGTTACAATGCGTCAGTATCAATCCAATTCTGAAGCAAGAGATGTTGAACCCATTTCTGAGACAGAACAAAATGACAATGAACATAGTATCAATGAGAAGCGTGGATCTCCACATCGTTCTGTAAGTATGTTGTTGATGAACCCCTTTCTTAAATGGAATATCTCAAATGTTAAAGATTTCTTGCAAATCATCCTTCAAACAAGAAAAACCGTATAGCTAAATTTTATCTGATCATTTATGATGTTAAATTATATACAGTCTCTCAGGCTATAACAACAGCTCTTTAATATATCTGATAATCATATATGTTTATTTTTATTTTTTGAAGATTGTTTTGATTGCAGATATGATTCATGTTGATTTGAGTAAATAAAGTGTTACTATCATGCCTTTTTACAGTCTGATGGTACAAGAAAAGATAAGGCCAACATAAGGGTTCATGTACCAGCGAGTGAGAACGTCTATGGTGGAATGACCAGGGCTGAAGTCACGGAAGCTCAAGAAAAAGAACGCCAATTAATGCAGCAGGATATAACAATGGAGTTAACAAAAGACAAGAGGAACTCTTTGGAGTCTTACGTATACGACGTGAGGAATAAGGTATAGATTCAATATCTTAATAAGATGCAGACATGGTTTTTGTGACTAGATAATTTCTGCTGTCACACATTTCATATCTAGCTTTGACTTTTGCTATGGTAATATGAAAGTATTGAATGTTTCAAATGTGAATGAGTAAAGGCTGATGCATATTCAATGATGATTTCGTTTTCAGTGACTTGATGTAGTAAATGTTAGGTAAAACTAAGATAATGAAGTTAATGCAGTCACACATTTCATATCTAGCTTTGACTTTGGCTTTCGTAACGTAAAAGTGTTGAATGTATCAAATGAGAATGAGAAAAGGCTTCTGTATATTCAATGATGAATTGATTTTCAGGGACTTGGCTGTTCTGATTCATGAATAAATGCAAGGTTAAACTAAGATAGTGAAACTGGTGTCTAGGGATATTGTTTTATTCTGCTTTGTATCAAATCTGCATATGAAATGAAATTAAAATCTTTATCCTTCTTTATCTTTTATGCCAATTATTTAATGCACGGCTTTATGTGTGTATGTTCTATATTTCCTGATGGAGTGGCATTTAATAATTTGTGCATTTTTATGAATAGCTCTTCAATGAATACCGAAATTTCGCAAGTGAACAAGAGAAGGATGGCATATCCAGGAGCCTGCTAGAGACTGAGGAATGGCTTTACAGTGAACGCGATGATGAAACAGTACATGCTTATTTTGCAAAACTAGAAGATCTAAAACAGGTTATCTTTTTGTTCTCCGATCTCCATGTTTCCTCTGCTATACTTCTTGTTCTCATTCTACACTTTATATAGCTGGTGGATCCAATCGAGAACCGGTACAAAGATGAAGAAGAAAGAGTGCAAGCTACCAGAGATTTGTTAGGTTGCATTGTCGAGCATCGCATGTCTGCGGCTTCTCTTCCAGAAGAAAATAAAGAACTGGTACATTAAATAGGAGAATAAATATTATTTCGAGTTGCAGCTCTTAATACAGCTTTCAAGTAACAACTTTCATGTTTTAGATAATCGATGAGTGCAATAAAGCAGAACAATGGCTAAGACAAAAGACACAACAACAAGATGCTTTGCCTAGGAGCTCTGATCCAGTATTTTGGTCAAGAGATATCAATAGCAAGACACAAGATTTGAACTTGTATGATTTTACTCTTCTGTTTTTTCTTTTCATAAATGCATAATTAGAGTGTTATGATACACTTGCTGGTGGGACCGTGTGACACATTGTTCATCTGGTGCAAGTAGTGTTGTCAAATAGCTGCTATGGCTCTATGGCATAGCAGAATCTGAACAAAACACTATTGTTCCACGACACATTATGTAGTACAAAGTGATGTCAAATAGCGGTGATATAGAACTGTAGTGTAGCGGAATTTGAACCAAACATTATTTTCCACAATCCGCGATTGACAATACCACCTGTTATTAACACTTTATTCATTATATCCATTGATTTTATCTCTAGAATCAAACTAATGAATGTTTTATTTTGATGGGTTTTAGAGTATGCCAAAGCATATTGAGCACCGAGGGTTCTCCATTTCCAGAAGACGTAGGGGAAGACAAACAGAATACTTCTGAGCATCAATGAAGACACTGATGATGGTGATACTCTGAACAGAAGATCTAAATTTTCATTAATTGCTAACTTCAAACAAATGTATATTTTTTTCTTTTAACACTTTTACCTATTTGGGGAGTTGAGAAAGATAAATATAAATATTTGGAAAACACCTTTTTAAATATCATTTTAAAATTACACTTCTGTTCTTAAATGAGGTAAATTTCAAACAACCAACTTGGGTACAATTCTTTAGGTGCTTTTCGTATGGTTCATAACTAAATTCACCATGATTTCTCTCAAATTCATAATTTTCTCAAAGTTTGTTATAACCAAAAAAAAAGTGTATTTTTAGTTAAGAACCATACGAAAAGTATCTAAAAATTATACCAAAGTTTTGTCTTTTTAAAAACAACCGCGTTTCTCGTCCACCACAATTTATCAAGCACCAGACCAAATATAAAATGCCAATGGTTGTCATTTGCTAGTCTGTTATTCATAAGATTCGTGGTTAGTCAATCTATGTCATCAAAGAAATTAGTCTGAGCATGAGGTATGAACATCTGCCAAAGCCTTTTCACCACATTCACATTGCAATCTCTAAAAACAAGAAAGACGTCTTCAACATCATTCTCACACAAGGGATAAACATCAGAATTAGTCATATGTCTTCTGATAGTGTCATAAACACGTCCCTCCATAGAGTGTCTTCTTTCAACACCTTTACTGCCTTTGTAAGAGGAGCAGCATCAATGCCTTCATCTTAGTTGCTTTATTGTCTTTTGATTGATAGCAAAATTTAACCTGATCAAAATCAGTTTGTCCTACACTCTCAGCATTAACTATCAAAGGACTTTAAGTAGAAGGGTGGTGATTTGCACCAGATACAATAGTATCCCTAAAAATGATACAAAGTTTATCATATTATTGTAGAGTAAACCCTCATTTGGGTCCCTGAAAGTGTACCTCGCTATCAGCCACGTCCCTTGATCAATTTATTGAACCAAAAACTCCCCTATTGTGTGATCTGTTAGTCAAATGCATCCAAAATGTTAACATGATGTTAACGGTGCTGATGTGTCCGTTACACATGTCACTTCAGCTGCTGTATTGGCTTTCCACGTAGACGAGGGACCAAAATGACAAGAATTATGTTCCTGCCTTCATCTTCTCCAACACCTCCAATTCCTTCTTCTTCACCAACACAACTCATAAACTCATTTTGTCCAACATCTCTTCCCAAAAATTTTCATATTCATACAAATACCCAAAAAATCAAAATCGGAATTGATTCTTCCTCCTTAAAAAACCCCAAAAAATTAACAACAAAAGAAACATTTGAAATCGATTGTGAAAACAAGAATAAAAAATAGAAACAAAATTCCAATTTTAACACACCACAACATTACAACATCATAGGGCACTAATTGGAAGCTCACTATTTCTCATAAGACAACTTATACTAGATAAAAAATAACATAATAACCAAGCCCGAATTCACTTCAGCCACACTTAAAATAAGCAAAAATCTCAACCCATGCTTAAATTGCATAATGACTATTGCTGTAACAACAGAAAGGAAATATGCAGAACAACACATCCTGAAGCTGAAGCTCAAACCACTCATACCAAAGACCACCTGTGAACCGCTCCATATGTACAAAAACCTCATAATCTTGAAACACACTACACATACTTCCACTAGAAATGATCTCACTCACTCCCTAAATGAAAAAGCAAACGCAGACATGTACCTCGCTTTGGGTCCCTGAAAGTGTACCTCGCTATCAAACATGTCCCTGGATCAAGAATTCGAACCATCATCATCTTTCTCAAAACCAAACATCAACAACATCAACAACAACACCATTATCTTCTTTCTGAAAACCAACAACATCAACTCTCATACTTAGGGTTCTTCATTTTCTTCGTTGTGTATGTGATTGTGGTATTTATGTTGTCGGTGTTTATTGATTTCCTTTTCTGTTCTAAATTCCAGAGAAAGAAAACATTTTCGAAGATTTCTACACCAATCTTTAGTTTGTTTGGTGAAATATAAGAAAAATGAAAAATATTGGTTTTTGAGATGTGAGATTTGAGAAATCTTGGAATGGAGGAAGAAGATGAAGATTTGAGTTTCTTCTTCATTTTCCAAAAGTTGAAAGGGGTTTTGTTATCTGTTTCGTCCCTCACCAACATGGACATCCCATGTAAGCATTTGACATGGCAAAACTAAACGACACATGATTAGATTTAACAGAAGTTAACGTTTTGGACGTGTATGACTAACGGAACAGACATTGAGGGAGTTTTTCGTTCGTTTTCTTGATCCAAGGACGTGGCTGATAGTGAAGCACACTTTCAGGGACTAAAATGAGGGTTTACTCTATTATTGTATTTTACATTACACGTGTTTTTTTAATTGCTTTAACACATGTAATACAAAGTATTACAAACCCTAATAAAAAAAACACTTAATTTGATCATATTATTGTTTACGTAAGAAATTCAAATCAAACGTGTTATTATAATTTTAAGACCGGATAATTTCTTACCTCAATTCCAAATTGCAACAACGATCATATATATTTTGGTGGGAATTGATTTTCAGAGTGCTCTACATAAGTATTTGGGGTCCAGTATTTCCAGATGTAATTCCAATAAAAAGAAAGTTTATCGTGAGTGTTTCACATCATAACACAGTTCAACAAATTAGCTGCGCTTGAATATACTTTTTTTACGTAAAAATAAAAAAGGGAACCAGAGGTAAACCTTGCATAAACCAAATTCAGGGACCTTATTATGGTTACAACTTACAAGGGGTTTGAAAAAAAATATCCTAATTTCCGGATTCATGCATATATATGCCGCAAGCTTCGCCACTTACATTTATAATGTAGAGTATAGCATGGTCCAAATCTACGTTGAAACGACCACTAATCATTATATATAATAATTTGATTACCATCAACTATGTTATAATATACTAGCGGTTATTGAACATTCATATTGTAAATCAAACTCATTTGAATCATACTCTATACACATCCTGGCACACATCATTTAGAAGTAAACATTAATTCCTAAAGCCAGACCACTTGCAGTTCCTTGTACACTCAACTCGAGATAGAAAGAAGGGTCTTCTCAATGTCTATTAACTTGAACCATCTTATCCTTCTTTTTATATCTCTCATTTACAAATTGGGATAGCACTACAGGAACCAAGTAGTGAATCAAAGCTTGGTGCAAATAAAAAGTGAATCAATATCTCAAAGCTACAGTTTCATGGTATCAATATCTCAGAGCTTAGTGCACGCACTTCACAGAACCATCTGGATAAGATCATGACAGTGTCTATTGTTAAGATTGTTTTGCTTTGAAACTTCACTGAGCAACAAAAGCCCCAAATCATGTGACCCTACATGCTAGATTGGTAGCTTCTTTTTCCCATCCAGAAATACAACAACAGAAGTTTATGTCAATAGAACACAACCAAACCTATCAGGTAATACTAGCCATAAGACCAACCAGTAATTTACAGGATGCCGTCGAAAAGTAATTTAATGTGGACCTGGCAGGGAACAATGTGTTGCATCAAATGCTTAGTTTCCCTTCTTGGTATTTGCTTTCTTAGCACTTGTTTTCTTTTTGGATTTCTTGAATCCTGATCCACTCTCCTGTAAGCATAAAAGGAATTCAGTGCCATATCCCATCCAAATAGACCATAAAACAACAAAGTTATTTGCAAGTAAATGTACCTTCCGATAGTGTTTATAAGCATTTCGGCCAGTCAACTCCTGTCCACTTTTGCTGACATAAACCTACAATGTGAAGATAAAGATTCAAATTCTGATTAATTGATAAAATATGCAAAAAATGTGTTTATTCCAGCTAATTAACAAAAGGCTCAAGACAATCATATGGACTATAATGTGGGTGAATGCCAACAGTAATTGGCAATATTGCTATTCTATGTCCATTGCTAGAAGTAGATAAAAGGATTTGGGGAATCAATTGCCATTTGCTGGATCTATTAAAAACCATCAACTTCACACTTCGGTTATGAGAATGTTGACTACGCAAACAAAAACACATTCGGGCATACCAAAAACGGCTTTTAATCCTTTGACTTCTACCATGAGATGTAAAACACTGATATTCCATATGGAAATATGGAATACAATGACATAGTATAATTATTATAATTTGAGAGTATGACAGATATATTTGTATTATGATTAATGTCAGATATAGTATCTTAATCGTCATAAAAAAAAGATATAGTATCTTAACGCAACTATTTATCTTATGGCATGTGATGCTCATTTTATCATAAAAAATATGTATCAAGAACCATATTAGAAATATAGAAATTTGGGTTCAAATCATACAACAATATCATGTCAAAAGGAAAAGAAAGGCAATACATAATGGTGTGATAATTTAACTCCCATATGCATCTGTAAAACACTCAAATAATATACTACCTGGGTGGTTTTTGCAATTTCCGTTAACAATATCACACATCGGTTCACAACTTCTTATGATCAGCATCTAGCTATAAGAGTAAATAAATCAAACCACCTAAAAACAGTTAATGTTCTTCAGAAATTTTCACATACCTTTCTTCCATCTGATCCTGTATACCAATGACCAGCAGATTGACTGCTTGCTTGTACACGCCTTTTACCTGCATCTTTCGGCATACCGGTGCAGCTCTTTGGTTCCACCGAATTTCCCGAAACATTTGAAGGGTTTAATTTGCATTGTGCATTTTTAGCTTTTGACACACTTCTCTTAGTGTTGTTTCTCTTTGTTGCATTCTTTCTACTAGATGTTCCACTGCTGAAAGGAGAAATGATATTGGGATCCACCCAACCTTCAGAAGCATTAAAGGATTCCTCAACATTCAAATTTGTTGGTTTGCTTCTTCTGCTTGTTGAGCCATTAACACGTCCCGGCGTTTTAGAAGATCCTCCATTGTCAAATTGTCCCCTGAAATCAACACAGAAAACATAAGTTGATTAGAGTTCTTCACTGTTATCAATAGATAAAATTGGTTAAGGAAAGAATATACTGGAAAGCTACTTCTTACATATAATCGATATGCGAGACATTTTGTTGCTGATTCACACTGTTGACACCTAATGGAAAAAAATTACAAAGGCGGCTGCGAACCAACTGCTGAATTCTTGGATCCTCATGTAAAAAATAACGATGAGCAGGAGGAAGAGGACCCGCCGCCTCCCATATCTGTTCATCCTGTTGGTATCCAGAACTAACCCCACAATACGTCTCATTGTAATTTTCTGACATGCCAATCCCTGATCTCGGCACTTCTGTGCTCTTTCCAGAACAAAAGTACTCTTCGAACACCTCATTGAACACGGGTGTAGGAACAGAAAAATTCTTCATGGGAGAAAAATCTTTCCACAAATCCTGATTTTGGTTCACATCAAATTGCATCTTTCTATCTTGTTGTGAAGAATTCAAAGGCGCACTTCGGTTACACCTTTGCCTCGTTGACGAAGAGGGGCCAACTTTATTCTCACCACCAACGTCCTCACCAAACAAATCATCATCATCATCATCAGAATCAAGCAATTTAAACCTGGGTATAGGACTAGTCGCTAACTTGGGAAACACGGAGCTACTCTGACCCGTTTCCAACCCAACAGAAGCTGGGATATCAGAAGCATGGTCTCTTTTTTGGTTCGCATCAAATTGCATCTTTCTATTTTGTTCCAAAGAAGTTGAAGGTGTGCTTTGGTTATATGCTTGCCCCGTTGATGAGGATGGGCCAACTTTATTCACGCCAAAAACATCCTCACCAAACAGATCATCATCATCAGAATCAAGCAATTTACACCTTCGAATAGGACTATCCACTAAATTAGGAAACACGAACCCACTCCGACCCGTTTCCAACCCAACTGAAGCCTGGACATCCAAACCCTGCTTTCGCTTTTTCTCCATAGAGTTGCTGCATGAATGTGGAGTTAAAACTCCAGCACCTTTCAATGAGACTTTTGAGCTGCCGCATACAGAACGATTGTGAACCGAGGAATGCGCAGATACTAATATCACAAAACAGAGACATTTCAGAATCAAAATAAGAGAATAATTTCTACGCACTGATGGTGTAAAATGTCTTTACACATGCATCCAATCAAGTTATGTCAAATAGATATTTGTAGAAATATTCTAGGAACTAACCTAAAAAAGTGACATCACCATGAAATGTGTTAATTGAGTAAATGTCGGTGTACAAATTAACTTCATCAAAATAAACACTGTAATTCAATCTATACTACTAATAATTCTTGAGCAGAAAAAAATAATTATTTTATAAAAGAGTTCACAATAATGAGATAATAATTTGTTTGCTATATGTTTCTATCAGATTGAGGGCCTGTTTGGATTGGCTTATTTGGGCTTATCTACTGGCATAAGTTTTGGAAAGCCGATTGGGAGAACATTTAAAAACAACTTATGATATTTTTCATAAGCTTTTTCAGTTTATTTTCATAAGTTCTCCAAGATAGGTTATGAAAACAGCTTATAACCTATAGAAAATCAATTTAACTTTATTTCATTTTGTTTTTTTATAGAAATCGCTTATGTAAGCTTATACGTAAGTGCTTATCAAGATAAACACGTGTGTATAAGCTGCAAATAAGCTGTTTACCCAAACAGGCTCTTAATTCTAATTCAATTTGTACTAAACCCTAACGAATTAATTCATTGTTCATTTTGTAAATTAGACATTTTTAATGGTAAATAAGATAAGGATTACCTTGAAGAGGTTCCTCTTGGGAAGAGAACTCTTCGATATCATCGTCGTCGGGATCAAAGAACGAAGGTAGTGGTTCCGTTTGAGAGGAGGGAGGGGGAGCACGACGGAGGCGTTTGAGGATACGGATAGGTGGATCCGGTTGAGATTCTGGATCGGAATCGGGGACTTCTTGTGGGACCGGGTCGTGGTTGGGGGAAGTAGATGGAGAAGGTGGTGGTGGTGGTGTATCGTCAAGATCGAGACCTAGAGAGAATGAGGGAGCTTCAAATTCAGCCATGGAAATTGAAATCTAAGGATTGTGATTTCGTTTTGGTTGATAAGGTTCTGTGTATAGTGTGGATTTTTAAATAAACTGGATTAAAACTTTGGTGCAAAATAGTAAATGATTTTGGCGGGGATTTGAATTTCAGGGTACTTTACGAATCTGGGTTTCATGAGTGTTTACCCAAACTAAACAATCTTCATCGTTAATGCAAAATCGAACGGCACAGATTTGGACTAAACCAAATGTTTAAGGATCAATTGTTTCATAATATATGTTGGTATGTTAATTTCTTTAGTTTTTTTCTTTACGTTAAAGATAAAAGTCTTGTGATAAATTAAAAATTAAAGGTGTAGAAATATAACGTGAAATCTCTTTAATCTATATACAATCGTATTAACAATATAACCATCAATCTCGACGCTCATTTGAACTTTGTGCCTAGATAAAAGCTCAATCGATCCTAAAAACCAATGATGACACTTTCACTCTAAACCGTGTCAACAAAGAATCTATCGGAAATCAAAGTCGTCCTCCTTGTCACAATTTATCTTCAACTCGCATATCAAAGGTTGAGTTTCCCCGTTTTGACGGGAAAGAAGAAAAAAAAAGGTGTATTTGGTTATACAAATGTGAGCAATTCTTCCCCTTGGACGAGATCCCTCGAGAACCTAGGGTTCGCCTAGCATCGATTCACTTTGATGGTTTTGCCCTTCAATAACACTTAAACTACATGCGGGCAAGATACGATACTCCTCCTCCATGGCAACAATATGTTACTAATGTCACTTAGAGATTTCGTGAGGTGTATGAAGACCCCCTGGCTACTTTGATTCACGTCCAACAAGGTGGGAAGATGCAAGAGTACACTGAAAAATTCAAACTCGTTTTAACCCAAGGGTCAATACTTCTTAACATTCCTTAGCATTTTTCTTGTTGGTTTGGAACATAGCACGCATATGCACGTGCGTATGTTCAACCCCACTTCAATTCAACAAGTTGCATGCTTAGCTTGTTCCTATAAATCATCCAAACATGCACCCCTTAAACCCTTCGGTCACCCTCCATATTCACCTTTCAAACCTCCATCCTCAAACATTAAGCCTAACCCCACCAATACCACAACAACCAAAAACTTACATGTGACTGCACCTATTCCCCCAAAACCTTTATTCATTATATCCAATCGAACTTACTATGCAGCAGATTAGCTAACCGAAAGACCAATCACCTTTGCATGTTTTGTGATGAATCATTTGCACCTGGTCACCAACTCAAACGCAAAAAGTCTTGATTATTAGTGTTGGAATTAGATAAGCATGATGATGGTGAGGTTAATGATGAATAAATTGTCGTGGAACATCGAAATAGTGCATCTCTACTTAACCCTCAATTTCAACTCTCCCTTCAAGCCTTAACTGCATTGCAAATTACTAAACTACGTGAGTTTCGGGAATGCATGACAAGAAACCACAACTTCTTGGACTTGGAGACAACTAAGAAACGTGTTTTAAGTTAGAGGCTATTACTCTTATGTAGGTTAACGGAGGGGGTAGGGTGCCATCAATTAAATGTTCCTTACATTTACAATGGTTTTCACCGGTATCTTCATCAAATTCATTTCACGTCTAATGTTGTTGTTCTGCCATTGGTCTACGGTCAACCTCCTTACATCCATATCCCTTACCTTCCTGGGGAGTCAACTTCCATAACAGTAGATCCATCCCTTTATGTGAGGGAGGAAGTTATTAAGATGATGCAATTCCATTTACTCATGGCCTAAAACCGCATGTCTCAGCAAGCTAACAAGTATACGAGTGATTAAGTTTCCTCCATTGGGGATTTTTTCTATTTAAAATTGCAGCCATATCGTCAATCCTCTCTGCGTGGCCGTGCTTTTCACAAGCTGCTACTAAGTTTTTTGTTCCTTTTCGGGTGTTAGATGGAATAGGTAACATGTCTTATAAATTAGAGTTAATTGCTTTTATTGGATTTCACATGTGTTCCATGTGTCTCAACTCAAGATATGCTATCAACTTGCTGCAACAACTGTCACCCCTCTCCTTGCTAATTCACTACCAGTTCCGTCCCTAAAAGAGTCGGGGCAACTTGATTGAAAGATGGTTAAGAGGGTCCTGTTGTTGTAACCAAAGTTTTAGTTAAATGGAAAGATACACCTCTTGATCAAGCTTCATGGGGATTTTATTCTGATTTGCCGCAAAAGTTTCCTAATTTTCATCCTTGAGGACAAGTATGTTGCGGAAGGGACGAGTGTTGTTACGGTTCAAATTTAGAGCCCGTTTGTTATAGATTTTTTTAAAGAAAAAATCACTTTTAAAAGTATTGCATCTGTTTGTTATATTTTTTTTTTTAAATCAAAATTTAAAAAAAAATTAAAAACGACTTTAAACAAAAAGTTATTTTTTTTTTTGAAGAAAAACTTTAAACGAAAAGTTGTTAAGAGTAACTTCTAAAAAAAATATTTACTTTTTAAAGGAGATAGAAAATAAAGGTTAAAAGATTGAACTAATCTTATAACATAAAATTCTTTTTATATACTCCCTCCGGTCTCAAATATAAGAAAATATTCTTTTTTGAGGTTCATCGAGTAGTTAATGTATCTGGTCTACAATGTAAAGCAGATACATTAATTATTCAATGAACCTAAAAAAGGAATCTTTTCTTATATTTGAGACCGGAGAGAGTAGTTGTATCTTTTTTTTTTGTGGTGGCAGGGTTCGAACTTCGGACCTTGCATATTTTATGCATTGTCTCTATCAACTGAGCTAAGCTCAAAAGGACTTTTATATAGTTGTATCTAAACAAACTAAATTATTTTAAAAGAAAGGATTTTTATTATGGTAAATAAGCACAAAATAAATTTTGATTTTTTATAAAAAAAAATCCCTAAAAAATGATCTCTAAATTATTTAATATCAAAATCACTTTTATTTTAATCTATGATAACCCAAAATAAATTCATTTAATTTATGCTTTAGTATGAATATGAATTACGGTTGCAAACATATTTGACAGTTGAATCTTTTCTAATCTTTTTGGCTGTTATTTCTCCCGCGAAGGGGCTTTTGATTGTAACTAACCTCTCCTTTTATTTAAACCCTACAGGCTGAACGAAAATCATATCAAAATTATACTCTCTCTCTTATTTGTTCTCACAGGTTCATCTTCACCAAATATTCTTTCATATTTTGGTTATCTCTTGAGTGAACTACACTTCCCCAACAATCCAAACACCATGTCAGGTTCCGATTCCGATAATGAAATCCAGAAGACGCAAGAAGAACGCAAGAAGTTGGAAAAGCTATTCGCATCTTTCACCGGACCCACCTTCCACGCCGATCTTTACAGCGATAACGATAAAGCTTCATACTATCCTTCAATTCCCGCTAACGAAGAAGAACAAGAACACAATCTCCTCGAAGCTCCTCACAGAAATAGAAACTTCTCGTCACTTGTTGATCCTATCCACAATCCTAACGATGATGTATTCCCTAAGTCTCGGAGGATAATTGACCGTGAAGATGAATACCGGAAACGGAGATTGAATCAGATTCTTTCTCCGGATAGACACGATGCTTTTGCTGCTGCTGCTGGTGAGAAAACTCCGGATCCTTCGGTTAGGAGTTATGCTGATATTATGAGAGATAAAGAGGAAACATTGAGAGCAATTTCCATGAAGAAGAAGAAGAAGAAGGTAGAGGAAGAAGCCGGTGCGCTGGAGAAGGATAATAAATCTCAGCAGAAGAGGAGGAATAGATGTGATCAGAATCGGGAGGAAGGTGGTGTCAAGAAAGCTAAGACTTCTGACTGGGATGCACCCGATTCGAACTCAATGACACGAGGGAGAGTAATTAATGCTACTCCTGGGAGGAGGAATAGGTGGGATGAGACACCGACACCTGGGAGATTGGTTGATTCTGATGCTACTCCTGGTTGTGGTGCAACTTGGGATGCTACTCCTAAGCTTTCTGGTGAGGTTACTCCAACTCCGAAGAGACAAAGATCAAGGTGGGATGAAACATCTACTACTATGGGAAGTGTAACTCCGTTACCTGGTGCTACACCAGCTGTTGCTTATACACCTGGTGTTACTCCTGTTGGTGGTGTTGAATTGGCTACTCCAACACCTGGTGCTTTACAAGGGTCGTTTACACCGGAGCAGTATAATTTTTTGAGGTGGGAGAGGGATATTGAAGAGAGGAATCGTTCTTTGACTGATGAGGAACTTGATGCTATGTTTCCACAGGAAGGGTATAAGGTTTTGGACCCTCCTGTTTCTTATGTGCCAATTAGGACACCTGCAAGGAAGCTTCTTGCTACGCCTACGCCGTTGGGGACTCCGCTTTATCAGATTCCAGAAGAGAATCGCGGTCAGCAGTTTGATGTTCCTAAAGAAGCTCCTGGTGGTTTGCCTTTCATGAAACCTGAAGATTATCAGTATTTTGGGGCTTTGTTGAATGAAGAGAATGAAGAGGAGTTGTCTCCGGATGATCAGAAAGAGAGAAAGATTATGAAGCTTCTTCTTAAAGTGAAGAACGGTGCGCCACCACAGAGGAAAACAGCTTTGAGGCAGCTAACTAACAAGGCTCGCGAGTTTGGTGCTGGTCCTTTGTTTAACCAGATACTGCCGTTGCTTATGCAGCCTACTTTGGAGGATCAAGAGAGACATATTTTGGTTAAGGTAATTGATAGAGCTCTTTATAAATTGGATGAATTGGTTCGACCTTATGTGCATAAGATTCTTGTTGTTATTGAGCCCCTTTTGATTGATGAAGACTACTATGCCCGTGTTAAAGGGAGGGAAATAATATCTAATCTCAGTAAAGCTGCTGGGTTGGCCACTATGATTGCTGTCATGAGGCCTGACATAGATAGCATTGATGAATATGTTAGGAATACTACTGCTAGAGCATTCAGTGTTGTTGCATCTGCTCTTGGTATCCCTGCTTTATTGCCCTTCTTGAAAGCTGTTTGTCAGAGTAAAAAGTCTTGGCAAGCTCGGCACACCGGTATTAAGATTGTGCAGCAGATTGCTATTTTGATTGGCTGTGCTGTGTTGCCCCATCTCAGATCTCTTGTGGAAATTATAGCAAATGGTTTGAATGATGAGAATCAGAAGGTGAGAACAATTACTGCTTTGTCTCTTGCCGCTCTTGCCGAGGCTGCTGCTCCTTACAGTATTGAGAGTTTTGACTCAGTGTTGAAGCCACTGTGGAAGGGTATTAGGCAACACCGTGGTAAGGTGCTGGCTGCGTTTTTTAAAGCAATCGAGTTTATTATTCCATTGATGGAAGCCTTATATGCCAGCTATTATACTAAGGAAGTTATGCTTATTCTAATTCGGGAGTTTCAGTCACCTGATGAAGAAATGAAGAAAATTGTTCTGAAAGTATTGAAACAGTGTGTGAGCACTGAGGGCGTGGAAGCTGAGTATATTAGAACTGATATCCTCCCTGAGTTTTTCAGAAACTTCTGGGTAAGGAGGATGGCTTTGGATAGAAGAAACTACAAGCAACTTGTGGAGACTACGGTTGAGATAGCAAACAAGGTCAGTGTTGCTGATATTGTTGGAAGAATCGTTGAAGATCTTAAAGATGAGAGTGAACCTTACAGACGAATGGTCATGGAAACAATTGAGAAGGTGGTCACTAACTTGGGATCATCCGATATAGATGCACGGTTGGAAGAGCTTTCGATTGATGGTATTATTTATGCCTTCCAAGAGCAGACCAGCGATGATGCTAATGTGATGCTTAATGGGTTCAGCGCCGTTGTAAACTCGCTTGGGCAGAGAGTAAAACCATACCTTCCTCAAATTTGTGGTACTATCAAGTGGAGGTTAAACAATAAGAGCGCAAAGGTGAGGCAGCAAGCAGCAGACCTCATTTCGAGGATTGCTGTTGTCATGAAGCAGTGCCATGAGGAACAATTGATGGGTCATCTTGGTGTTGTCTTGTATGAGTATCTTGGAGAAGAGTATCCGGAAGTTCTAGGTTCAATTTTGGGTGCTCTCAAGTCAATTGTTAATGTTATCGGTATGACGAAGATGACTCCACCTATTAAGGATTTGCTTCCCAGGTTGACCCCAATTTTGAAGAATAGGCATGAGAAAGTCCAGGAGAACTGTATTGACCTTGTAGGTAGGATTGCTGATCGTGGGGCTGAGTTTGTACCTGCCAGAGAATGGATGAGGATCTGTTTTGAGCTTCTTGAGATGCTTAAGGCACACAAAAAGGGAATTCGTAGAGCTACTGTGAACACCTTTGGATATGTTGCAAAAGCCATCGGACCACAGGATGTCTTGGCAACTCTGTTGAATAATCTCAAGGTGCAGGAGAGGCAGAATCGTGTATGCACTACTGTGGCCATTGCTATTGTTGCAGAAACATGTTCACCCTTCACAGTTTTACCAGCACTGATGAACGAGTATCGTGTACCAGAGCTTAATGTGCAAAATGGTGTGCTCAAATCTCTTTCTTTCCTCTTTGAGTATATTGGTGAAATGGGAAAAGACTACATCTATGCTGTGACTCCTTTGCTTGAAGATGCTCTTATGGACAGGGATTTGGTTCATAGGCAGACAACTGCATCTGCTGTGAAGCACATGGCACTGGGGGTCGCTGGTTTGGGCTGTGAAGATGCGCTGGTCCATTTGCTGAACTATGTCTGGCCAAACATATTTGAAACTTCTCCACATGTGATAAATGCTGTGATGGAAGCCATTGAAGGGATGAGGGTAGCCTTGGGTTCTGCTACTGTTCTTAATTACTGTCTCCAAGGACTGTTCCACCCTGCCCGAAAAGTTAGGGAGGTGTATTGGAAGATTTATAACTCACTGTATATTGGAGCTCAGGATGCTCTTATTGCAGCATACCCTTCACTAAAGGATGAGCACAGCAATGTTTACAGTAGATTGGAGTTGATGATTTTTATTTAGATTGCATTCAGACAAATGAATACTTTTGTTAGACATCAATATATTGGTAATTTCTCTCTGAATTGTAGTTTTTGGTTTAATTTTTTTCTTATAAAGTGCTAAATTGGAAAGTTGGTTATGTATTCTGTTATTGTATTCAATTATTTTCGGGTGAGCCTGTTCGTCGTAAGAGTTTGTAAGTTGAAGTTATTGATGCTGCTCCATAAGTTTTAGTACACTCTTGAATTTGAGACTTCCGAGTTTTATGCAGTAGTCATCCTAATTGCTGTGCTGAATGTTTTTTGCTAATTTGGTCTGATTCAAAAGTAGTAGGTTCAGAACTGTTGGCCACTTGGTAAAATAAAATGTTCAAGAAAAATGATGTCTGACGAGCATAATTCTTTTGTCTGATATTTTTGCCTCTTAGTAAGTGATTTTTGAACTGAATATGTGAATTTGGTGATCTTAAATTGAGGAAGGTAAGATTAAATAAATATAGTGCTATTTATTTGATAGAAAATATTTAAGGCTTCCACTTTTTTTTTTCAGAATTGTTTTCACAAATCTTATCTGGTGGAGTGGAGCTTAATACTTAAGTCACTCTTGATGAAGACTGGAAATAGAGGAGCATTCTATCTGTGAGTGTGAGGTATATGCAAATCAAATGCTAATAATGTTATTGCTCCTTGGTCAGTCATGCATAGTCGTCTAACTAAACTGTTGGAGCAGCAAACATTCCAATGTTGAAAATAGTACAAACAACCCCACAACTTGAACACGGAAGGAAACTTTCACAATGAAGGTAGTCATTATCATTGTCATGCCAAAACCTCCTATGTCAACAATAAATATCAAAACCAAAGTGGATATCTGTAATTCATCAAAACATTAATTAATTTCCACACTTTAATCTGCTCATGTCCTAAGCATATATATCCATCCTACGTACTAAGGATTTACACAAACATATGCACGTTGAACACGACCCTGACACAGTGACACTAACATGTCGATGTCAATAATGATTTGACGATATGGAATTATTTAATATAACCACATGTCGGAGTCGTGTTAATGTCCAACTGAGCCTTTTAAGTTGGTGCTACATATTCAAAAATTTCAATATGTTGTTTAGAACACTCTTCAGAGCAATTGCATGCACTCTTGAGGTCATAGAGGAAAATAAATAAAAAATTACTACTAACAAAGTTGAACTACTATCGCAAATTAGAGATGAAAAAAGAAAGTTATTTGTTGTTAAGTATTGGAGATGTTAAAATTGGAGGACAATTTTATTTTTTCCAGTCTTTAATTTTAGTAAGTAACTCAAGTTTTTCTTATAGAAAATGAAGAGACAAAAGTAGAAAGAAAGATTATGTTTATTATGGTTTTTACCTTGAGCTTCCTAGGAGCATATATGATGTACATTATTAGGTATGCAACTTCCATAACACATCCAATAGAATTGATTGTGATAAGAAAAATAGCATTGGTCTTTAGGAAGCCATAATATACAAATAACAATGTACTAAGAAGTGTAACCACGTATGGGATTGAATGAAATCCTTCAGATGATTTTTTCTTGTAAATTGAATAGAAAGGTTGGCCTGCAAGATATTTGTAGTATTGCAAGTTATGATTGATATTTTCATTTCACAATTATATATTATTTAATTTGTTTGAAGGTGCACTTACAATGGAGCTAATAACGACATGAATGACACAATGCCTATAGACAGAAAGAAAAAGAGAGAGAGAATCAGAACCAAGATATAAAGTAGTAGACAAAATTGTGTTAAAGAGAAGATGTAAGACAAACCAAGAATAATGTGTTTTCAAACAGAATGAAAACCATGTTTTGACATTTTCAAAAAATTTAAAAATACTAGATCTAATTTAAAAAATTGTTAAAGGAAACAGAAAATATGAAAAGTAGAATTTCCTAAACATCATCTTAAACATTTTCAAGAATAAAAAAATCCAAAAAATCAGAAAAATATTCAGATTCTTTTCCAAAAAAATTTTAAAAAAATTTCAAATATTTAAAAAATCATTAAAAATATTCGTTTTTTTTTTTAAAGATTCTGGAGTTTAATTTTCAAAATAAAAATAATTAAATTTAGAAAAAAAAATTTGAAATTTAAAAAAAGTCAGAAAAAAATAGTTTTAAAATTTTTTCTACAAAGAAAAAAATCTTGAAAATCTGAAATTAAAATTTTAGAAAAAAAACTCATTTTTTTTCCGAAATTTTGTAAATTAAAAAGTTAATTTTTTATTTTTCAATTGAATATATTAATTTAAGAATAAAAAAATTAAAAAATCTGAAAATTAATTTTCGAAAATAAAAAATATTGTAAAAATTCAGGAAAAATATTTTTAATTTTTCAATTCTAACAAAATATGATATAAATTTTAATTTTTTTTTATTTTCAAAGAACAGTTTTTAATAATCTTCTTAATTTTTTCGAAAAAAACCTGACCTTTTTTTTAAAATTTCAATTTTTTTTTATTTTGAAAATTAAATTCCAGAATTTTTAATAATCTTCTTAATTTCAAAAAAGATCCAAATTTTTTTAATTTCGAAAATAACTGAATGTTTTTTCTGATTTAAAATTTTCTAAATAAAAAAACTGAATTTCATATTTTAAATTTTCGAGAAAAAATCTGAATATTTTTCTAAATTTTTAAAAAAACTGAATGTTTTTTCTGAATTTTAGAAAGAAAAAAAAATCCAATTTTATAAATATTTTGAAAGAAAAAATCGGAATATATTTCTGATTTTATCTAATTTTTAATATTTCGAAAAAAAATATAAAAGTTTTTTCTGATATTTTTAAATTAAGAAAAAAAAATCTTAATTGTTTTAGATTTTTAAATTTTTGGGAAAAAAATCTGAATATTTTTCTAATTTTCAAAAAAAAATCTTAATTGTTATATCAAAAAATATATAATTTGGAAAAACAAATTTCATAGTAAAAAAAAATTCCAGAATTTAAAAAAAAATCGGTAAATAAATATAAATGAATTTATATTATATTTTTAAAAAAAAATAGGCATAAACGCCACCTATACACTTAAAAAAATAAAAAAATAAAATTAATTATATAGTCAGCACGCCACATAAGCATATATGCACAATCAGCATGTTACACAGTGTACCACGTCAGCAAATATGCACAGTCATATGGTGGAGGGGTGTTTTCCGAAGAAAAAAAAGTTTTACAAGGATGCAAATCAAACCGAAAATTTTATAAGAGCGAAAATCGAAAATGACCTATATTACAAGGGTGAAAAACATTATTAACAGTAATGACCACACCCGTGGATTTGAGGCAAGTGTTTATTAACAAAGGAGAAATCTCCAATGTGCTTTTTGAAATGTACCAACTATTTCCTTCTTGATTAGGGTTTTATTGACACGGCTTTCTATTTTAGTACTAGTATAACAATCAATGATCAATCAATAGGCTTCCATAATCTCTAAGCTAATTTTCTTTTTTGACAATAAAATAATTAAAATATTATAATATGAAATTTTAATATAACACTATTTCAGTTTAATAAAGTCATTAAATATTGTACACGTAATTTAAGAAGCCTATTGATTATAATAAAACAGAAAGCAGTATATCAACAAATAATTATACTCCTCCCCTAAAAAAAAATTACACTCCCCACAAAAAAAAAACTTTTTTTTTGAGAAAGCAAATAATTACATTTTTCATACTACTTTTAAAAAGAGTGGCTTAGATTTTTATTAGTAAATCGTAAATTTTGAGCTTGAAATAAATAATTATATTTTTGAAAATAAGTAAGTCATGCAAGAACGAAGAGAAGAAAGGGTACACGTGAGAATTGTCTATGGAGGTTTCATTGACTCCACTGGGATCAAGCCAAACCATTTTCGTGACCTCGAACGGAGCTTGCAAAAGAGAACCCTAATTCTTTTGGTTTGATGTATGTATTATGTATAATAAAAGGGTTAATAAGTAAATTACCAGTCTATAATACGAGCATCAAAATATATTGTATATGAATATGTGACACTGTTTTGACATCAATATTTTTAAAAGAAAAAAATTGATATGAAAATATCATTTTTCTTGATTATGATAGTGCACCGTGATTTTGCAATGATAGTGCTATAGTGCACCCTGATTTTGCAAAAATTACATCAAATTCAGACAGTGTCTAGTAAAAGAATCCTCAATATTTTACCAATAATTTTTTTAATTAATTTCAAGATAAGGTGATTCGCTTAAGGAGTCGGCATCTTCTAATAAGTGTAATTCTTTACTATTTATAGTATTATCTTCGATCCTATTTATAAGAGAAATTATGGTTAATAAAAGTTGGTGTATTCGGTTGAAAAATTGAACTATACTAACCTAAATCTTTTTTATAAATAAGACTTGAAGGAGTATTGCAAATGGAAGATTTATAACCATATCTAGGGCAATTTTATCTGGACATTTTGGACTAAACCACGTGTTTAAGATCAATTGTATCACACTATACATTGGTCTGTTAATTTCTACTGTTATATCTTATATCATGACAAGACTTGTTAACACAATTAATTTTTACACGATTTCCACATCAATGCCACATTATATATCATATCTTAAGTCACATATATGAAATTTATGAGGTAAAACTGTTTAACTTATTTGGCATATGAAATAATAGTCTTGTAGTTCGTATGAAATTAGTATAAAGTGCTCTATCAATAAAAAAAAATGGTATGAAATGCTTAAATTTAAGGGTCAAACATGGTTTTCCTATAAACATGGTTCTGTTCTTTACAAGTATTTCAACTTTTTGTTTTAGCCCTCTAAAATTCTTCTTCGACTTTTAGTCTTTCGAAAATTTTCAATTATCACCATTGGTCATTGTTTTTAAATCAACTTAAGTATATCATTCGAAATTTTTAATGAGTTTTTACATGAATTTTTAGAATACTATAAGATATCTCCCAAAAAAATATTAATTTTTTAACTAAACATGAATTAAATATGAAATTTTAAGCATCAAAAACATATTCACATGTTGATCTAGTCGGTGATTTGTCTGAATAATACATAGTAGGGATGAAAATTGATCACACAATAATGAAGGATTTTCTGGTTAGACTGAAATTATAACCATGGAGAGTGGAATTTCGGGTTCTCCCAGTCTGGTGGAGTTGCTTCCAATCCGTTTATTTAAGAGGTTGATAGTTTAGTTTTGCTTGTAAAGTAATGTAATATTCATTGATTTATAAAACCAATCATATTTTAGTTGTTATCAATCCTTCAATATTTTTTCAGTCATAGTGTTTAAGGACTAGATTGAAGACCTTTTGCATATGCCGTGATAACGAATTACCCTTTAGCTAGAGCTTCAATCAACAATTACAATTATCAAACAAGGGCAAATTTACAAGAGTTGTAATCAAAATGAACATAAGAGAGGAGAGGAGAAGGTCCCAGCATTCAAGTATAAAATTTATCTTTTTCTATGCCAGGACCACATCACCCTTGTAAATCTTCTACAATACAATCTACAACAAAATCCTAAGCAACATCAGCAATGACAGAAAATCAAAATCTAGAATGCTATCATCTATATTTTATGACAATTTGTTTTTACTTGACATTTGCCCTATTGACTAGAATTGATACAGCACAAGCTACATGCTTCTCATAGTTTATCTCAAGACCCTATGCAATGAAGTAAGGCCACTTACAACATATTACAAAGTAAATCCTTTCCCAACATATTCCATTGTTTTGAGTTATTATATTTATGGCACAAGGGAAGGAAAATATAATGCTTAAGGGTATGTGCAATCCATTCATGGCTTCTCATAATCTGAGCAGTTTTTTTTTTTTTACATAAGCAGCACATTAGTACCTTCTTCACAATCTAAAATGAACTGCTTCCCTTAAGTCATTGCAGAAGGAGAATCCATGCAATGGCTCTATTGCTCAAATCTAAATCTTCTGTTTAAGAACATGGCGCAACTGAACCTTCTGGCTCTCCATTCTGGCCTCCAAAAGTTTAGCTTTCAAGCTATGCTTCTGTGCACCACGAGGAATGCATCCTTTCATACCCCGTTGGGTATGTGGACTTGCAGACTCAGAAGGACTAAACTGGTATTGAAGGTCATGAGGGCTCAGCCCCCCTTTACCTGATCCACGGTCAGGAGACACGATGCTCCCGTTGGATAACCTTCCATTTGAGAGCTTCCCATTCATTCCCTCCACTGAGATTATCTTGTAATTACCTTCATTGGTTGGGCATGACTTCCAAAGTCTCGTAATGGATGAGGCCTTTTTTGATTGCTTAGTTGGTATAGAGCACACTTCGTTAATTTCAGTTATTGGTGTCTCCTCACCTGCATTTTCTTCCCATTCAAGTACACTCCTCCGGGAAACATTATTGTCTCGATGGTTCCTGTTCAAAGATTGGACACATTCTTCAGGAGAATAACTCGAGCCTTGATCCTCAGCTTGGCTCACGGTTTCCCATCCACTTTCATCACCCTCTATATCACCATTGTCATCCATATATACATCGGAATGCCTCGGAATGCCATTCTTACACATTACATTTGCTTCAGGACTCACTGTGTGAATCTTGGAGGCATGACTAGGAGGACTGTGAGAAACACAATGTTCAATCTCCCTCTCGTTGTGCTCACCAAAATTTAACTCTTCAAAAATGGCATAGATATCATCTGACTTGGGGGGTTCGTATGAAAATTCCTTAACATCTTCAATGTTCATTGCAGCTGCAGCCTGTTGAAGTAACTGTGCTTCTTTAATCTCCTTTGTGTTTAGATTCACATTTTTTAACTTGAGAAAAGATTCTAAATCTGCAACAAGTTTATTCATCTGTGAATACTTCTCGTCAAGAGCAACTTTTGCATCTATCAACTTCATTTGAACACGTTCTTCACGCCATACTTCAGCCATCTGTAACATCTTTCTCTCCTCTTCTAGTTCTTCCCTAAGTTTCATAGATTCCCTCTTCAATGCTTCAACTTCAGCCTTGTCTTCTCCAATTTCCTTGGCAAGCTCATCACACACTTCCTCAACCAGTTCTCTTCCCTTCCTCTCCTTATCATAATCCTGCATGTAGCGCTTTGCTGATAGTTTCACATCTGCCAACTCATTTACCAACCTTGAATTGATAATTTCAATCCTCTGGCGACTTTTCCTTTCTCGATTCAACTCTGTTTTAATATCATCAATGTACACACGGATTTTCTCATGCTCTCTGCTTCGCCATTGGGCCTTTTCCTCACCGACTTTCTTCAGAAAATGATCAAGTTTCTTTTTGGAGGAGTGTTGTTCTGTCTCAAGCTCCTGAATGCGTGCGCGTGCCTGCTCTAGTTCAGCTTCAAGAGCAGATACAACAGATACAGTATTTACCTTTTGGTTAAGAAGTTTCGCATAGATGTGCTGTGCCACTTCTGGTGTTTTTAGGCATACAGGATCCCACTTTGTTGCACCCTCCATTTCAGTGTTGAGCAACTGGAAAGGTTTGAGCTGAAGAACACAGTACACAGAAATTAAAACTGAATTGTTTATTCCTTTGCTTTAAAGTTTAAACCCTTTGCTGAGCTAAAATTTTTAAATGCTATTTACAACAAGTGGGAATGAAAAATAACGAGTGTTTTGTCCAAGTCAGAGTTCATAAATCTCTACGTTCATACTTTATACATAGGATGGATCTATGCAACAATCATTATTATCTGTTAACTACCAAGGCAAACCCCATGACCCAACTCATCTATTTCTTTTATTGCAAAAAACATAGGTAAATGAGTACAAAAAAATAAAAAATAAACTATGTGATGTAAATTCAACCATTGAAATCATGTTTTAAACATATATGTTGTTCATCTGTCTTGTATGATATTGCTATTTATTTAGTTCAAAGTTCAATTAAGCTACCCTCTAGGAGGTGGGGGTGCTCGCCACATATATTATTAAATATTTCCACTACTAAATCACAAACAACATGTTGGCCATGACTATAGTTTGTCGATATCTACAGCCTCGCTTTATAAAATCATACCCCCTTGCAGAAAGATGAATAAATCAATAAAACATGTAATCACCTAAGTAACCAGGTAACAACCACAAAGAACACCATGCAGTACAGGGTATAAACTTAACTCAGGTCATTTACATGTATAAGACCTAAATTCAATAATCCTCAATTATGAGAAGCCGTAACATTGTATTGGTTTGATTGAAGTAATAAGATGAACCATACCTCACAGTTGTGTCCACTCTTTGTCCCAAAGACAGAACGGGGACTTTGAGATTGATTCTTCAGATCAGAATCGTGAGTCATGCAATTTGGACGTCCAAGGAACGGGAGGCCTACATGGCCACTTCCATTCTGCAGACAAGTGACATCAGTAACATGCTAAAACTAAACTACAAGCCTATGCAATTTGATAACGGAGACCAACTACCAATATCTGAAAATTAAGAGATTGGCATATGAAAGCTAATAAATGTTCAATTCCCTAATTCAACTGGATATCACTAATACCTAATAACAGAACCTCGTACATCAAAAAAATATAAATCACCAAATCAAAATAAAGTCCCAACTTATTTATAAACAAGCATAAAAAATGTGGCTTCACAATACCAGCAAACCTACAGATCACCATGTTTGTTTAAAACTCTGCCAAACATGACCCAACAATAAATGTAGTCTGGGCATATGCTGTCTGATCAACAAGTACAGTATACTATAAAATAATGTCACTTATCTATCTACAAAGACAAACCCCACACAACTCATTTCTACAATTATTACATAGAATAATTTTAACTATACCAGGTTGCAAGTAGAGAACTTCATCATTCATGAGTAAACCAACAAAAGCAAATATTCATGCTTTAAGGCCAGTTTGTATAAACAGCTTATTTGCAGCTTACAGCAAAAGGGCTTATGTATAAGATATTTCTATAGCAAATAATAAAATAAAGTTAAATTGTGTTGATTTAAGCTATAAGCTGTTTTTATCAGTTCTCTCAAACAGTCTCACACAACTTATTGCAGTATATAAGCTCAAATATGTCAATCCAAACATGCCCTAAGGACCTGTTTCGATTGGCTTATTTTTGCGCTAATGAAAAACAGCTTATGCAAATAAATAAGCTTTTATGTTGATTCATAAGTTCTCAGTTCATTAACGAAAATTGTACTTTCATAAGTTGTTTTTTCATAAACTTCCTTGACAAGCTTATGAATAATGCATAAAAGCTTATTCATTTGCATAAGCTAAAAAGTAAGCCCTAATCTAAAACTTAACTCTAAACACTCAAATCGAATTCCGTACAATAATGATAAGGGAATCAAGGGTAAGATAGAATCTGAATTCAAAATTCACACTTCAAAATCAAGCAACAATAGAAGATTAAACTTCAACAATAAGCTAAGCTATTTTATCCCAAATGGAGGGACCTACAAATCACAATACAATAGTATCACATAGCATCAAAAAATCAAATTTTGAAATCAGAAACAAGGGATCTCATAAAAAGATAATATTTTTATTTATTTTCTTCAAAAAAAAAAACCAAAAAGGTTTAAAATTTACCTGAAACCCAAACCGTTTCTGACTACCACCCACAACCATCTCCGGATGCTGCAACCTCCACAAACCAGCAGCAAGCCTCCGTGCTGAGAAACCCAATTCCGTCTGCTTCTTAACATTCCTACCCGTTCTCCGACTTAACTTCACCGGCGACGACGGCTTTTCTTTCTCTTCGTTGTTTTTATCATGGATCTTCCATTTCAACAAAGGAGTTTCTGGTCTACTCCGTTTAGCATTACTAGAGGACTTGAATTTCTTGAAGCGGGTAGTTGTTTTTGGGGTTTTGGGTTTAGGGCAAAGTTGAAGATCTGAGTCGTGTGAAGTAATGCTGAGTGGTGGGTAGTGGAATTTTCCGGTATGTTTCATTGTTTCCGACGAGTGAAAGCCATTAAGATGAATAGTGAAAGTGATAGATAAAGATAGAATCTGTGTGACGGAGTTTGTGAAGTGGAGGAGAACGAAACACGAGAAAAAGTACAGAGCAGAAGAGAAGAGAGTGTTTTTTATTTTTATTTTGATCAAGAAAACGACCAAGAGAGTGAAATCATATAGAGATAGGAGTGTATTATAACAATCTTTCTCATTAATAAACCTCATAAATTATTATATTTCAATATCTGTAAATATATTCTACTAATAGAAACTTATTTAAAGTTAATTTAATAATATCATCAAATTATTATTTTTTAAATAAGAATCATAAATTATGTTAAATGAAATTGTAAGTTTCATCAATTACTCCTCTAACATTAACAAAACTTCAATTACTCCCTGAAATTGCATAACGTTAGTCAATTTGTCCTCTTGGTCAAAAAAATCTGGATTTTTTTTCGGTTATTTATGAGCAAATACCCCCTTGAAATTTAGAACTTATATGCAAAATGTTCTCTGAACTTAAAAATTTATATTTTTTTTCTTTTCCTCAACTCAAAATATATATTTTAAGGGGGTATTTGCTCATAACAAAAATAAATCCAAATTTTTTTAACGGAGGGGGCAAATTGACTAACGATATGCAATTTCAAGAGGTAATTGAGTTTTGTTAATGTTAAAGGGATAATTGATTAAACTTATAATTTCAGGGGAAATTGACTATCTACTCGTTAAATGTCTTTACAAAATAGGTTGAAATATTTTTTTTAATAAAAAATTGGTTGAAAACTTGAAATATATCTTTGTACATACAACCCCAATTTTGTTTGCTCCTTGACATTTATCCTAATTAACTTCACCAACAAAGATATTTGTTTCTCTTCAATGGAATTGTTATTTTTATCATGGATCTTACATTTCAATACAAGGGTTTCTGGTCAGCTCCGTTTACCACCACCATTACCAGAATTGTATTTCTTGAAATAGGTATTTCGAGTTTTAGGTTTTTGGGTGGGGTTGAAGATCCTAGTCGTGTAAGGTAATGTTAAGCGATGGGTAGTGGAATATTTTGGAGTGCTTTGCTGTTTATGGAGAGTGAAAGTCATCTATACTATTACTAGATACAAAGAGAATACAAGGTTTTAAATTGATTTTTTCACTTCTAATTATACTGTAAACAAATTTTCATATAAGAATGTTATATTGTTGGTGTCATTCAAAAAGATATTTATTCATTTTCAAGTGTGGTTTTAGAGTTTTAACACAAAAATTGCATAGTATATTTTTGCACACTTTTTTCTTATTATACCCTCATTTTAATCCACTAATAATTTTCTATTTTTTTCACACACTTTATCTTTCCAATAAATTTAATATGTAACAAACAATTGTTAGTTACTACTATCTTTCTCCAACTAATTCCTATTTTTTTGCGCGCTTTATCTTTCTTTTATAACAAACAATTTTCAATTTTCTAAATATTATGCATATCTCTTGAAATTTTTAACAAGTAATACTCATGTTATTTATAGAATTTTAACTCTTCATGCAATTATTATCATAGGTAATCCTCGTGAGCTTAGTTCAGTTGGTATGAACAACGCATATTATAAGCAAAGTCCGGGGTTCAAACCCCGACCACCACAAAAAAAAACTACTATAATAGGTAACAAAATTTATTTAAATTTGAAGAAACAAAATTTGTTTTAAAACAAAACAAACAAACTTTAGTTTTTCAAATATATAGCATTAATTAGTTTTATTGAAAAATATAAGAATGATTGACAAAGGTATAATTGACAAATCATACCCTTAAAATACCAAAATAACAGTTAAATAGGAACGAAAAATTCACCTTAAAAAGACACGTAAACAAGAACGGAGGGAGTAAGAATTTATATTATATTTGTTATATTGTTGGTGTTGTGGAAAAAGATAACTATAATCTGTTAAAATATGAAAATGCAAAATATCTGTACCTATTCTTTTAATCAAAATTGGGATAATTTTAATCAAAATCAACGTTTTATTTTTTTAAAGGAAAAGCAACTAATTTATCTTTCTCATACAATTAATTTAGGATAATTTTACAAAATAACATATATAACTTTACTTTACTCTACAAAATTAATTGCATTTTTTAATACATGTGAATTGACTGAAATAACTTACTATAATCTAGGACAGAGACGGTAGCATCTTTAATTAAGTCAAATTGGTATACCATGTTGTTTTTAACCATCCACTAATATCATAAAAAGAAGACAATCCTCAAATACAACATTAAGAAATGCTACACATAAATTTAATATTTATTTTCTCTTGTCTCATTTGCATTTATGTGTCGACCATGCTTTGGCTCATGGGACTCAAGTTGAATTCATTAAATAGTTAAATTAGCTAAAACAAAAGAGATGATACAAGGAAGAAAATCTTCAAAATTCAATCCAAGTTTATGGAACTCAAAGCGAAAATAGCTAAATGATGAGCAAAAATATTAAATTAAAAGAAGGAAATACTAATCTTCTGACAATAAATAGTCACCAGACAAAAGCTGGAGAAACCTTTGAATTTTGCATGCATTTCTATGATGGTATTGAGAAAGTTTCATTCAAAGACAATGCACTTAAATCCAAGAGCAAATTGAAGAGTTAGTCTCAAAGTTGTGGCTTCCGCAACATCAAAATCAGAAAGATCCTCAAAACACCTAGTGGTTGCAACCAAGTAGACGGGAATGGTAAGGGGAGATCAAGTAAATGGAGAAGCAGAGGCATGGGATTGAGAATTTAAAAGATGTGTAAGGGTGGTCAACATTGTCTTATGATCATAAACAATACTCTAAGTTTTGCAAACAACCTCAACAATGTAAATGTTTATCCTTGCAAAATAAAATTTGTTTCTAACATACCAAATATCATAACTCAAGGACAAATCAAAACCATTTTCTCCATTTGAGCTATGATTAATCGCTTTTTTCAGAGACTGAATAAAAGAAAACATGTAGCCCTTAAAATGAACACTTAAAAGAGAGTGAAGCCAAATTTATTTTGACCACATGCAATCCTTAAAAATATTATCGATAACTTTCTCTATCGAACCACATCTAAGACCAAAAAACTACATATTATTTATTTGTCAAGAGACAATAAATATTAAATTTGTATTATAAAAATAATTTGAGACATAAATTATAAATATTTCAAATGAGACAAATAATGTAGAGGGAGTAACTTGTAAAACAAAAATGTTATTTTGACAACAAAATTTGATGCCAAATACCCTATATAATACAATTTTGATTCTTTAATTTATTTCATCTCTCTTTTCCAACCAAATCAGCTTTTGAATTGAATGTATTTTTATACGACATACGGTATCAACATTTTATTTTTAAATTTCATTTCTCTTTATATAAGTTTGTAGTAGACCTGCTAAAAAAAAGATTGCAGTAGGCAAGAGCACACGTGCAGCGGGGACTTCGTGTCCATTAATGATTAGAAAAAGAAAGACTTACATACCATGTTGAGTTGCTGACCATGTTCATTTCTTGACAAGCAATTATTATAATTAGAGACCAAATGCATCTTTTTGTATTATAGTATAGTATTGGTTGTAACTTGTATGGATATTATAATAGTCTAATAACCACGTGACCAAATAAATAGAATTTGGACACACATACATATAGATATCATCTTTAAAATATTCAATCATAAATAGTATTTGGGTACGAGAAATTCTTACGTGAATTCTTACCCAACACATCATTCTTACATCAAACCAATTAAAATCAAACACCTCATTAAAATAATAAAAAGAATTAATATCAGAATTTTTTCTCATTATTTTTAATATTTCTCTTTCCTTTTTCCACTTTTTTTAACCGACAAGAACCACCCACCA
>Ga0228710_1000770_pt1 | contig 44061 bp, 25 predicted proteins | sample MedpolnodulmetaG_FD_177995 | JGI IMG/M metagenome (GOLD analysis project Ga0228710, IMG submission 177995) | Root nodule microbial communities from Medicago polymorpha collected in Santa Monica, California, United States - pink nodules | ecosystem: Host-associated > Plants > Roots > Nodule... | reverse complement strand
TTTTTTACAAAAGTTTCAATTTTGGGGGAGGGGGGTAGTGATCATGTGCTCGTCGTTTTGAATTTTCACTATGCCTTTACAGTTGAAGCAAAATCTCAGTATATGATAGTGAGTATCACATTAAAGAATTTATCTTTTATGTTCTTATGGTGGTACGTATCTCTTTTTCCCATTCTGGTGTTGATATAAAATTGAAAAGGTAGACTAAATTTTGGGGTTGGGGGGTAAGTGATCATGTACTCGTTGTTTTGAATTTTCACTATGCCTTTACAGTTGAAGCAAAAACTCAGTATATGATAGTGAACATTAAAGAATTTATCTTTTATGTTCTTATGGTGGTATGCATCTCTTTTTCCCATTCTGGTGTTGATATAAAATTGAAAAGGTAGAATAAATATAACCAGTATTTTATTTTCTTATCACAAAGTTGACTGTGAGTGACAACATGAAAGTATTTATAATGCAAACAGCGATGTTTATTTAAAGAAGGGAGAGAAGCATAGTGAAAGAAGGACAATCTTGAAAAGTTGAAGGATAAATATGCAAGGAAATGTTTCAAATCAGAAAAAGATTGATACACATTTGCCATTGTTTTATGTGTCAGTTATGACCTCATTTATTTTAATTACTACGTATAGGTATTTGAGGCGAGGTGTTAATGAGAAGGGCAGAGTAGCAAATGATGTTGAGACAGAACAAATAGTCTTTGAGGATGTTCCAGAAGGTCTTCCCATCAAAATTAGCTCTATCATCCAGAATCGTGGCTCAATCCCTCTTTATTGGTCACAGGAAACTTCACGTCTAAATATTAAACCAGATATCATATGTATGTTTCCCGTTTTATAGATATTGTAATATTAGTAATTTAGTAAAGTTAATTTTCTCTCATCTTCTCTACTTGGATGTGTTGCTGTCCAAATGTTTCCTTATGTAAGTAATCATCTGTTCTTCCCCAGTGTCAAAGAAGGATCAGAATTATCAAGCCACTAAACTTCACTTTGAAAATCTTGTCAAAAGATACGGAAATCCCATTATAATTTTGAATTTAATAAAGGTAAACTCTTTTTTCTTTGTTTATTTAATCTCCTGAATATTCATTTTTCTTGTTTGTTGGCTGTGCGGACACGTTTTGATGATGTATTGATTAGCTATAATATTTTCAAAATAAAATACTGATATTAGAAAAGCAAAGTCTTAGCTTTGCATTAGAATATGTACAAAAAATTTAGATAGAGGAAGAGAATCACACATTATAAATTGGATGTTTTGTTATTTTTGAAGTTATTTGCTCCCTTACTTAATTAGAGTTAAGGTTGCAGTATTATTGTAAATAGGACTATTGGGTTAGTATTTGGTTGTACCGTTTTCTCCCTCCCCTTACCAAAACTGTATACTTTCAATTTCTAACAGTTTCATTTTTTATAAGACTTGGGCGATTCATATTTTTTCTGTTTTAAACTAGCAGACCCATGAGAAGAAGCCCCGTGAAGCCATTCTTCGTCAAGAGTTTGCTAATGCCATAGATTTCATCAATAAAGATCTGTCTGAAGAGAACAGGCTTAGGTTCCTTCACTGGGATCTTCACAAACATTTTCAGAGGTTAAATTTTTTAGTTATATAATTCTATCCTTTTTAGCAAATTAAATTGTGTGTTCCGAGTTTAAGCTGATACACAAGTATGCCTTTTATTTTATTTCCAGCAAAGCTACAAATGTGTTGCTGCTTCTAGGTAAAGTGGCTGCATATGCTTTGACGTTAACGGGTTTTTTCTATTGTCAAGTGTCTTCAACCTTGAGACCTGAAGACTGTCTAAAATGGCCATCTACAGAGTAAGTTTTTATTTTGTTTTAGAAATATTCAGTTACCTTCTTCAACATTTCTCAGATTTATTCTGTATTATTGAACCTGTATAACGTCTTTAGGAAGGAAAATAGAACAATGGTAAACGATTCTCCAACCAATAAACATAAAAACATTAACAAAAAAGCGGTTAATGCTTGACCGACAAGGAAGTGCTTAAAGTTCTTCCACTGACATTTCTTGATCCCTGATTTAAGTTTTGGATGCAGTGATGTTGATAAGGGAAGCTTTTCACCTACTGTGCATGTGGAATATGATAACGAGGATGCTAATGATTTAGAAAGGAAACCAAGTGATGGAATCAATGTTTCCGATGAAAATCATTCTGCCAAACCACCCAGGTTGCAAAATGGGGTGCTCAGGACCAACTGCATAGACTGCTTGGATCGGACAAATGTTGCACAATATGCGTATGGGTTGGCTGCTATTGGCCACCAGCTTCACTCTCTGGGAATTATTGAGCACCCAAAAATTGATCTCGATGACCCTGTAGCTAACGATTTGATGCAGTTTTATGAGCGGATGGGTGACACACTTGCACATCAATACGGTGGTTCTGCTGCACACAACAAGGTGATTTGTAGTTCTGTTGCTTATTACAGTTAATTTTGCTTGGGAATTGATCTGTTTGCTGTGTCATTTTTGCTCTTAACTACATATTCTTAGAATTTGGGCTTAGGGCTAACTTATCCCTACAAAATCCGCTTTGAAGACGAGGAATGCTCAAACCGTACAAGCAATCAAGCTATATCTATATGCAATGCTGGACTATGGCCCCTCAACCAAACACACTTAAAATGGTGCTCAACTGCAATTAGGTAGGCAAAGTGGCCTAATAATAGACTGTAGGGGTGGCCGCAATTAAGACGGACTTTCCAACATACATCCTCACTCACAGGCTAATTGTTGAATGGGGTTGGAGTTTGTGGACACGAGGATAGCCTGCCAACAACTGGATTATGATATTCTCTAATACCATGTTAGAATTTGGACTCAGGACCCAACTTATCTCCTCAAAATCGGCTTGTTAGATGATTAGAACTTCCCAACTTTTTTAAGACCTACAAAGGCCATATCTCTAGGCAATATAGGAGTAAACTAAACTATCCCCATCGACCCAGTTCATTGGTGGTATAGGATGGAATGGAGTGTAATGATATACGGTCAATTTTTTAAAAACTAACTAGCCTATTCCATTTCATTCCACTGCATTCCATCCTATTCTACCGTTCCGAAGATACCATTGCAGTAAAATGTAGATGAAGTGGCCCAATAAAATATCACACGAGTGGCCATAATTAAGGTGGATTTTCTAACATATCTAAAGCCTGTTAAATAATTTCTGAGATATTGTCATTGGTTTTGAACTTTGTACTAATAAGATAATCATCAACCTCATGAAACCATGTTTTGGGATAAAGTAGTCTACTTTATTAACCACCTACTCACATTACTTAAGGAATGTTAAGAACACTCTCTAACACTCATTTTTTCATTGGGTGAAATTCATATGGGTAAAGTCGGACCCATTTCCAAAGCTTAGGACCCAAATTGATTTCACCCAACAGAGGAGTGAGTGTTGAAAAGTGTTCATAGCACTCCTCGAGTATTTATGGGTTAATCAGAGTTCAGACCGTCTAGTTATGTTGTCTGAGCTGGATGGGATACAATGGCCTTGTTAGCTTTGTCGTTAGTACTGTGAGGATGAGCTTATGTCCCGCATTGATTCCATGCATCATTTTTAGAAATATTAACAAATATAGTTTTGTGACTACTGTTTACTATCCCATGTCTAATTATGACTGTTAATAGTCTTTTTATTTCTTGCCTGTTGAACTGCACTTTACTGTATAGTGTATACTGGTATAACATGTTCTCTACCCTTTTTTGATGGACTTATTCTAAAACTTATGTTTCTATGCAGATATTCTCTGCAAGGAGGGGCCAATGGAGAGCTGCAACACAGTCTCAGGAGTTTTTTAGAACTCTTCAACGCTATTACAGCAATGCTTGGATGGATGCTGAGAAACAAGATGCTATCAATGTGTATGTGCTTCATTCATGCATTTGTTTTTTTTCTGTATGTCTTCAGGCTATATCATTTCCAGTGGTTGGATTTATAGTATGTCTGCTATCTATTTGTTATGGAGAGTTGTTATTTCGGTCAATACAATTTTTTTTAAAGTGAAAGAAGATAACAGAGTAGAATTAGGATTCATTCTCAAACATTGAAAAACAAAAACAAAACCGCAACAAGGCAACATAATTTTCCAATCCATTTCCTCTAGCATTGTTGCAAAGTCATACTTTTTTTGGCTGCTTGTACTTTTACAATATAAGTTTTGGTTGTAAATTGTAACGATGTCTTTATGGTCTTTACTGGTTATTAATCATGAGATTACCTTTCTGTTTCATTTGGGGCAGATTCCTAGGGCATTTTCAGCCACAACAGGATAAGCCTGCTCTATGGGAGTTGGGTTCAGATCAGCACTATGATACAGGGAGAATTGGTGATGATGATGCAAGGTATTCAAATATAATTTATAGGGAATAGAATGAATACCTTTTTGTTTACTAACCTTCTTGGGATTGGTGAATGGTTGAATATTTTACATTGGGATTTTTCTGTCTGGAATTTATGTGGCCCACCTTCCCTTTCCATGCTTTCCATATATCATGATCTGTGAAAAGACACTAAAATGGACACTAACTAAAGTTTTATCAAGTTAGAAAAACCTATAATTAAATTGTTGGCATGTATGCATTCAAGTGATATTGGTAGAGAAGCACAGAAAAAACAATATTAGGAAGTGATGCAGGATCTTTTAAGAAAATATAAGCTATTTTTCGTTAGGTCTGCCTTAGTGATTTATATGTTGATATTGTCTAATCATTTGGGGAATTGCAATTTACAAATGTTTTTATTTTCCTTAAGCCTATGTATGCTTGGGAAACGCCTGCTGATGCAGCTAATGGTTACTATAAACTTTGGTTTTTAGGTCATTTTTCAAAAGATCTTTCTCAGATGGAAACATTCTTCGTGACAGTTCTACACCTATGCCAGCTCCAAATGCCAAGGACGAAAAATTCTCAAACCCAGGTTTACCAGATCGATCAGGAGAAGGGAGCAAGGCCTTTTGTGAGTCGTCACCTGAAATATCTACTACTGAAACTGAGAGTGACATTTCATTTTCAAGGTTTGTACTGTATTAATGTGAACTGAAGTTTGTAATATGTGTCTGGATATACAGAACATAGTTCGTCGATATCTCATTTTAAGACACGTCTCTTATTTTTAATGTCGTTATCACTTGCTGTAATCTGAAAAATCTGCATGTCATTCTCATAGCAAACATTCCTGTTTGAAATTTGAGAAATTATGTAACAAAAATTGTAAATATTTGTGAGTAATATTATCCAGAGGACGGGACAAATTATTCTAGTTTACATGGTCCTCTCATTTCTTTATCCTTTGGCTGTGTTTGTATGTTGAAATGGCCAGCTATAGTGTCTAATTTGTAGTTTTAAAAAAATGCATCAATGGCTCATACTCTGCTAGTATGAATTTTTGAAAGTCCTGTTCAATGTTTGCATCATCATTATATCTTCTGCCATTGGATGCTCCATTTTCTCAATGTGAGTCCATATGTATATGTATGATGTACAATTCATTTTGTTATGTGTAGGTACACCCCCTCAATGCCTCGGAGACAGCTTTTTGTGGACATGCAGAAAGAGCGCTGTGCTGAGAGTCATCATATTTACTATTCTGAGCATGGGGATTCCTTCAGCTGCTCTAACTTTGTGGACCTGGATTGGCTATCTTCGTCAGCAAATTCGTGTGAAGAAGATCCATACGAGAGGTAATGTTTCCTGATGAAGCAATTTGCACAAGTACTTAGCATGGTTTTTTGTTTCAAGAAGTATATTCCCGGGATGGGGTAGGATAAGGAGTATGATTAAGTATTATGATTTTTTGTGTGAATATGGTCTTAGATGTATGATTTACTTCTGTACTGTGTCTTTGACGGTCTACCAATATTTTCTGTATTTCTTTTCCTCCTTTCCGGCACTATATTATTTTTTATAGATGATCATTTGAAAGGCCCATTTGTACTGGATGCAGGTCATCAATTACTAACTCCCCAGTTGGCGGGCTTTCATCCGAAAATGTTGTCAATGGAGAGATAGTTGGAGAAACAACTGCCTCCACTAGTGATTGGGGCAGCACCAGCCTGAAGGTACCTCCTGTTATGGTATAGCAAAACATCACATTCACATCTTTCTTGTTCAGATAAATTCACTGTCCTATGGATATGATGGAATAGATTGAATCCTCTAATAACCCATACTGGTTTACCTTCACTTGATATAATATAATGTTGGGTTTTGCTAGAAGACACCACATATATGTATTTTGTGGAAAATTAAATAACGCAGTCTAGCTGTATAAGGCTATAATTGAACTATTAAGCTTTGCTCCATCTGATATAACAAGATGCGACCCGTGAACCCACTTGGGTTGGCCTGGTGGTGCTGGCTTGGGACCTTGGAGTGTGCTCCTCCTCAAGGTCTCAGGTTCGATTCTCTCTGGTGCCAATTTGGGTGAGCTAATTTAGCTTCTTGAAAAGAAAGAAAAAAAAGATGCTACCCGTGCAAAGCCGCACTACATATGTTACCATTCATTTAGGATCCACAGAAGTTGTATGTCAGTCCAAATGTTTAGTACTCTTGAGAGTCTCACAAGCTGCAATTTTCAAAAAAATGTTGGTGCTTTTAAGACCTGGACAGTTCTCGCCTCACAAATCAATATGAATCCTTAATGTATATCTATTTTGCATAGTCCTATCTTGAATTCCAATTCACTATGATGAATCCCAGTTCATCCTAATTAATAATCACCACCTGAACTTAGCGTAGTCAGCCTCTTTTCTTTTGTCATTTGATTTATGACACATCTTGAATTACTTCGATGTACATAAACCATATATCAACTTGTAATTTGGTTTGTCACTTTGTTTATAAACTTAAAAAATATTATAATTTTCTTAGTAATGTATCTTACGATTCACAATAAGATTCAATTCATGATTTGGAAATTAGGTCTTGGGATTCATGATATAAATCTCGGTTTGATAACCATGTTAGGCATTACACCCAAGTTTTAAGATAGTATCAGTCTATAAAGTGTATTCTAGATTTGTTATACTTTTATGTCAGAAATCATATACTAATTCTATCTAACATTCTCAGGAGAGAGAGCCAACTGAATCCGAGGTATCCTACAGTGAAGCACGGTCCAACAATCAGAATGAATTTCCTGATACTTTCGTTGAATGGGTGACTTATGGGCAGACACTTTGCCATTGAACTTTTGCATATGATCCTTTGCACTGATATATATCATTGACATTTTTTTAATTGACTTGGCCTTGGCTTTTGGTCTAAAGAATGCTGATTTGAAGACTAGAGAGAGCTAATATTAATGAAGCGCGTAAAGGAAATAAACAGGAATTTGGGTAGACTTCTCCGTATGATCGTAACCTAAGAATCCTTCGACCATTCTGGTAATGCTGACATGCAGCATTGATTCTGTCGTGAAAATCTCAATCAAATCCTGAGAGCATAGTGCAAAATAGTACATAGTAAATGGTTGTAAAATTCTAGTTGCCTTCTTTTTGCTGTTGTTTGCATGGAGTTTACTGTTTTTTTTTCTTCTTTGGCCAGTTAAAGATTATACAATAGGCGCACTTTTTGTACATATTGTTGCTTAATTTGTGGGATCTGTACTTTTAGAGTTGTAGATAAATTGATTTTTTAATGACTTATTGTGATGCACAAATTATGTTTCATGCACCTTATCCAAGAGCATAATTAGGGATTTCAAGTTTGAAAATTGCAGCATTAAACTTTTTTTTGAAGGAGATCGTCCTTGCAGTCCAATTCAACTCTTTTTTAAAAAGCCAAATGTATGATATATGCTTTGCGGTTATGTCAATTGTTGGTGCTTTCTACTCTGTATTTTCAGACACTTGGTAGAAGGTATTTTTTTTTTGGTACAAGGTAGAAAATATTTATTATAATAACCTATTACTATATTTTAGCATACATCAAGATATTTGTGTGTATGTGAAATTATAATCAAACATCTGTCAAAATATTACACCGTTGGTGTAGAACAATCATAAAATAATAGTCTGTTAAATATAGACCGTATATTATGACTCTAACTTAATTACATATGTTGATTATATCTATTTGAATATTCTTCTAATGACAGATTAATAAGTAAATGTTATTGCATATTGTTGAAATATTTACTAGTTATGGACACTCTTTTAACACTGACTAAAACAAAGGACACTTACTCTCTTAATTAGTGATTTTTACGTTCACATTCAAAACGTGTCTTACATAAAAATAGATACATTAAACTGAAGTAAAAATTCGAGACACAATTGTTAAAATTTTGGAAGAAAAAAAAAACATGTATTTTAATGATAGAACGAACTAATTAAAAATACGTTATGCAAATTTTGTAGTATCATTTTTCATCTAATTCCGTTAGAGTGTTGACATAAACGTTTTTTGCTTCTAATTTTACTTGTTTTTACAGCATTTTGGTTCTTATCTTTTGTCATACTTAACATTATTTGGAGTTAAGAATACCAAAGGTGAAGGACACATAAGGATGGAAATTTTATGAGTTTACCTAAAAAAATGTGTTTGGTTAGTATTTCTGAAAATGGCTGATAAAACGATATTTATAGATAGTAGTTAATGATTTTTTATTCCCACCTTCATGGTAACTTTATTCCTCCAAGTTTCTTTAGGAATAAAACAACATTCCCAGTAATAAAATTTTAAAAATTTAAAAACAAACATAAGAATATATCTTTCCTACTATCATATTCTCAGGAATCTTCAAATATGACTTGAAACAAATGCTGCTTCTCCATAAATTGGAGTTTTTTAGAAGAGAGGGAAGGTGTGCAATTAATGTCATTATTATATTGGCAAAACTATCTTTAAATTAATGTTAAAACTTAAAATTATTCTTACTTAAATTTTTTAAGTATAAAAAAGTAAATTAATTTTAAAATCCCTCCCCTCCCCTTGTGAACCAAACATGCTTTTAATTAAAATCCCTTATTTTCCCTCTTTTGAATCAAACATATATTTGATTAAAATATCTCCCTTTTCCTCCCTTCCCTTCCCATCCCCTCCATTAAAGTCCCTCCCCTCCCCTCCTACCCGTTGAACCAAATAGACTCTAAATATAAGACTCATTATAAATTTTTAGATACATTTATTACTCTTTTTCCAAATACATCCCTTATTACTCTTTTCCAAATACACCCTTATCAATTTATCTTGGAATATGAAAAGTAACATTGAATGCATTTATATACTAAAGGTAATTTAGTAGTCACACATTTTTCAAACAAATTTATTATTTCAACAATTTTTCTTAATACTTAGTAATTTTTGTAAACTATTCTTTGTAAAAAGAGACAAATGGAGTATAAAAAAATGATTATGATGACCAAACCAAGAGGATTTGGCGTAGCAATCGATTTTTGATTTTGTGATTTAAAAATGCTATCAAAACTTGATTTGGTGTGATCACTACTGGTGTTTGTTAAAGTTTTGGTGTGATCACTACGTGTTTACTGAAGTTTTGCGATGATGAAACTGAAAAATGATTTAGCTTAATCATCAATTTTAAGCTTTGAAATTTGTATATGATTACGTAGTAAACTAAGAATGAATTTGACATAGCCACCACTATTTTTTAAAACCTATAGTTAATTGAAGTTAAAATAATAAGCATAAACAAAAGGGAGGGACATTAATCTTATGAGAAAAATGCCAATACCTATAATATTTTTGGTCATACAAATTAGTTTAATGATGAGCGATTCACCAATTAATTTTATGATTTTTTTCCCCTGCCATTCCACACACTAACACGGATCATAAAAATTCTGAATATGATACACTAACAAAAAGAAAAAGAGAGGCAAGAGTTGATGAGAAATATGAAATGAATTAGTTTAAGAGAAGAACAAAATCAAGAGGAGCAGGAGAGTAGAAGTATAAAGTACTATTTTAAAGAACGTACTCCTGAGTGTATATTTATAGAATTTATAGAATTCTTGTTCTTTTTTAGTGTGAACATGGTAGACAATGGGAAAAAAATCATAAAATTAATCGTTGAATCAATCACCACTAAACTAATTTATATTACAAATTAAACTTTTTATTTAATTTTCATTCCTAAAAAAATTGTTTTCAATTTCTACTGTAATCTATTACTATCAAATGAATTCCTATGTGACACCAGGGATCAAAGAACAACGTTTTATAAGACCAAAAATCAAAATTCTCTTATATTTTTTTTGACAAAAAAATTCATCTTATATTATGAAAACAAAAAACATTACTTTCATATTTTACAATGAAAGCCAAAGAAAAAGTTTTGCAACGACCAAAGTCAAATTTCATCCATTCCATAAGGACTAAAAAAAAATACATCTAACCATTTGCATAAATGGTACACTAGCAAAACAGTATGGCCACATAATATAGTCTAAACGTTTTATTCCCCAGACCATTTATTCTTTCTAATTTCCTTTATTAACTTACAAGTGACACTAATGACACTCATGTGTGAGTTCAAACGCTCTCCCAATAAAGATTAGAGATCACCCATTGAGAGCAAAGCAATTGTTTTTTGAAATAGGTAAAGCAAATTAAATTTCAAACACTAATGCAAAAAGTCAAAAGTAAACTACAATAGCTGTTCACGAATTCTCAAATTGAAGCATACAATGGGATGGGAGTCAGCAAAATATCGCTTCAACTAGTCTCAAATTCGTACATTTTCTGGAAAGAAAATACAGTCCCCCATAGAAAATCAGCTAAGAATAGGAAAGATGCGGGTAACATGCTCCAATGGTACACTATCTGCAGTGTTTTTCTTCAAAATTGGATCATTAAATTCATTTCTGGGAAGGACGATGAGTTGACCCTTCCCCTGGTTTTTCTCAATAACCCAACCAGAGTTGGCTACTTGGTGTTCAAGGAATTTGTCCAAGGATAAACCTTCTACATTGATAGCCTATACAAGTTTAACAAAAAAATAAATGGTCTTATTATATACATCAAAGTAATATGAGAAATCAACTGATATCATATGGGTACGTACAAGTCTTCAAAATAAAAAAAAATTCTACAGAAACCAACACTCTTGTATTTCACAAACAATGAGAAGAATTCATATAACTAACCGCAGAGGAATAAACAGAACAATAGTGTTGTATTGTGAATATAGAAGTGTTGTATTGTATCATTTATGTGTTCATTCATCAAACCGGAGTTAAACTAGGTTTTGGAGAATTAATGTAATGTACTTTGAACTAGCAACGACTAGCTACATAAAAACTATTTTTCAGTCATAAATGAACCAACATTTAAATGGACAAAACTAAAAGCATACCTCAGCAAGCACAGTTCTGGGAATCTTTTGGTAAGTCAAGGATAAAACATGAATAGCATAGCCTTGGATTGCCTGCTCAAATCCTGCAATAATTTTCTAAAGTAAGCTAGTATAAAAGCAAGTATTAACAAAGTTGAACCTATAAGCCAAATCAGAGTCAATACTAAACCAAAGATAAACAAAAATCCACACAGGTTTTCGAAAAATCAATATCTGGCGAATATAAGATATTGTAGCAGCACAGCTCTATTATTTCCCAATAATATATCAGTGACAATTGACAAGCATATGATAAAGCTCTATCTTGAAATGCTTGTCATATATCAGATATTTGAAACCGCAAGGCTTCCTAGTTACAAGACTCAATTAACAAGATATACAGCAGCAACAACCAAGCCTTATACCACTAAGTGGGGTCGGCTACATGAATCAGATGACACGGTGTTTAAAAAAAACTATGTCCTTTTCCAACTCATTAATCTCTAGATCCTTCTTAATAGTTCCTCTTGTAGTTTTTCTAGGTCTTTCCCTACCTCTACGGATTTAGGGGAAGACCTAGAGAAACTCTAAGAGAAACAAATAACAAGATATAGCAAAATTATTTCGATGCTTCAGTATCAATCATGAATGAATATAGTATATAATCACCTGGCACAGCTTCAACTATATGACGACTTTTCGATGCTTCATCCCAGAACTGACGAAACCTTCCAGTCTGAAGAAGAGAAGAATATTAATTTATGATTTCGTTGAACTGCTTAAGTCATGGCAACTAATTGATGCATACCTCTAAATAGTGAGACAGAACAATCAGAGTCTTGAACTGCTCCTCCATTTGCTAATATTCACAGTAAACAAAAATTAATAAACAAAAGGGAATCAAAAAGTTACATTGAGTAATGGTAAATAGGAAGGAAATGAACATATCATCGTTACAATTGAGCAATTCAAATTCAAATAGAAAATTTCTACAGCCAGATGAATATCAGAGACACATAGAAATCCTGTGTAACACAAAAGATTGACCAAGTAAAATTCATACTATTACAATTGACTATTAGGTTCTTCTCAACTAAAGACATCTAACAGGCGTGGCTGAATCATTCAAACATCCAATCAATTATTCATGAGAACAAGAAAACAAGTACAAAAGAAAGAATAGTTTGTAAGAATCATACCACACGTTCCGGAATCAAAAAGAGACACAGGCTGAAGTCTGGAGCTGGCATAGCCATGAGGGCCTATTAAAAAACAAAACCAAATAGTTGAGTAAGTGATGATAATATCAGCTATCTTGGGTCAGGTTGGATAAACAAATTATTTGCAGCTTATAGCACAAGTTCTTATCATGATAAGCCCTTATGTATAAGTTATTTCTATAGCAAAAGATAAAATAAAGTTAAATTCTTTTTATATAAGCAATAAGCTGTTTTCATAAGCTATCTCATAGAACTTATGAACAATGTATTGTAATAAGCTGTTTTCATAAGTTCTTCCAGACAATCTCACAAAACTTAGATTGGTAGATAAGCTCAAATAAGCCAATCCAAACAGGCCAGTAGGCTTATGGTTTTTTGTTCACAAGTAAAGTAATAAGCAGAGTAAAAAATAGAATTGAATACCTTAACCAAAATACGAGCTACAATCTGAGAACTCATTTTCTCAGGTTCAAACTGCAACAATAATAAATAAAATGAACAAACAATTGGTGTTAATCAACCAATTAATGACTTCATAATTGTCATTAAGCAATAATCTGAAAATGACGATTAATAAGAAAATGGATACCTGGTAGAGGCGAAGAAGGCAGAGATTTGATTCGAGGCTGTAAGTTTGCGATGAAACCTGAAGAAATAATTGGAATTGAATTAAATTGTATAAAATCTAATTTAGTGATATGAATGATAAAAAAGATAACCTGATCATTGACATAGTTTTCGAGATCTGGAAGAATATCAGGATTGTAACGATTGAATGCAACGAGCTGCTCGACAGTGTAAGCAGTTCCACCCTGTCCTTGCTGTTGTACCGGCTTTGCTGCTGCTGCTGCTTCTCTTCCCATTTCGAAACTCTCTCTTCAATTCGGGAGAACTCACTCAGACTCAGTTGATGCGCTAAACCCTAGTACTTCGCTATCTTACCACTTACCTCAACGCGACTCACAAGGAAAAGGACCAAAAATAGAGATTAAAAGAAATAAAAAGAATAAACATGTCATTTCCCCTGAAATCGTAAATTTCGTCAATTATCCTTTTAAATTAAAAAAATTTCAATTACCCCATAAAATTGCACAATTTAATCAATTTACCCCTCCGTCAAATTTTATGTTAGTCAACATGACGTTTTGCAAATACTTCCCCTGAAGTTTTGCACTTATGTGCAAAATGTGCCCCGAACTTCAAAATTTATACTCTCTCCGGTCTTAAATATAAGAAAAGATTCTTTTTTTAGGTTTATTGAGTAGTTAATGTATCTGGTCTACATTGTAAAGCAGATACATTAATTATTCAATGAACCTAAAAAAAGAATCTTTTCTTATATTTGAGACTGGAGGGAGTATATATTTTTTTGTTATCCTTGTCAGATGTGGAAGGAGGATGAATAAATATTGCTATAATTCATCCATGAATTTATATGCATACCCAGAGATCAATAAAAATGGTTCTGGTTCTGTTTTTTTCTTTATGAATAAATTCAAAGTTTAGTCAATGTTAGTTGTAAGTTCTCTCTTTAAGTTTACTTTTATTATCATGTAAATGTAAAGTAAAATCATGAAAGCAGATTGGTTTACATATTCTTCTTTGCATGACAGACACTTATATATCCTTGTGCATGTTATCTCAAGCTACAAAGTGACAAATTATCAACTATGCAAGTATTTCAACAATCTCTTCTTTGCAATCATTCTTTGTCCCTCAAAACTAAGTAGTCTTTTAAAAGTAAAAAGACACTAAAATTGAATAAAATTTATTCATAAGGAAAAATAAAACATAACTAATTTTATTGATTTTTGGACATATTTTATCTATTCTTTTTAATAATATATCTTATTAAAAAAGTAATTGATCATATCAAACTTTGAACTCATTTGTTGATGTTATTTAGTTTCAAATAAAATAATTTTTTGTTTTGAAATTAATTGTTCATAACTTAATTATTTTGAAATAAAAAACAAAATAGCAATTCCCACTTCAACCGAAAGTATACAAATCTTACAAAACTAAAAATTCTAAGGTCCATATGTAGAGTATACTCTAAGTTAATTGTTAATTGTTTGCCTTTAATATCTTTTGAGTTAAGGTTAAGGAAAAAAATCTATAAATTTATAAGTTCGGGGGGCATTTTGCACATAAGTGCAAAAATTCAAGGGGGTATTTGCAAAACGTCATGTTGACTAACAAAAGAATTTGACGGAGGGAGTAAATTGATTAACGTTGTGCAATTTCAAGGAGGTAATTGAAGTTTTGTTAATTTTAGGGAGGTAATTGACGAAACTTATAATTTCAGGGGGGTAATTGCCTATTTACTCATTAAAAAAGTTAAATACATATTTTTGGTCCTTTTTCTTTAAACAAAACTGTTATTTTTCATCCTTTATAGTTTGTATTTAAAAAACAAAATCATGTTTTAATTTAATATTGTATATAAATATTTCGTCTACTTTAAATTATAACTCGGTTTAAATCTATTTGTGTTTGTCTTGTTCCGGTGACATAGAACATTAACATGCGTTCTTTCAAGTTTGATTCTCCGTGTCAATTACGGTGGATTGGTCCATATTAAGTGTTGTCAAGATTTTAAATAGAGTCCACAAGTAGACAGAATGACTAGATCCCTCAATTTAATCGGTCATTGAGTCGGATACCAAAATTATAAGTTTTTTTTAAAACAAAATATAAGTTATTTTGATGTGATATTAAACAGACTAGAAAATATAATTAATTTTGTACTGAAAAAGGAAATCGCAAGTTATATTACAATATTACCCTTTATTAATGGTATAAAAACAGCTTAAAATCACAAGTTATTTTACAATATTAACTTTGCCTTTTTTTTAAGCAAATATTAACTTTGCTTATCATTGCTATATATTTTATAGATATGTTTGCAAAAATTAATCTTAAAATTTGATTTTTAGGTTGAAGTTTTTGTTCTTCTGGTTTTTTAATTTTTAACACTTTAAAAATTTATAATTAATTCATCCATTGTTAGAAAATTCTAATTTTATGTGAAAAAACATATTTTAATGTCCTAAACACGTTTGCAAAAAAAAAAATCATAAAAAAAATTCAACATCTAGGTCACTTTTCTTGACTTTATGTCTATATGGAAAATAGGAAGCCAAAAATATTAAAAATCTCAAATTACAATGGTAGAATCTATGTTTTTTTTTTTGACACAAAACAAACGACATTCATTCATTCAAATTGATAAAGTACATCGATGCAATACAAATTCGCTAAAAACAAAAAAGGATGAATCAGTGAACAAACTCACGACATCCATGTTAATAGCATAAAACGGCAAAGTACATAAGCCTACAAATATGACTATATTAAAATCTCTAGAATAGCCATACCTCCGGATCTGCAACGTTGATGACGCCAAAGTCATTGCTTGGATCTGCACTGGGTCGAAGCTGATCTGACAATCTGAATCGAACAAACACCTGAACAAGGGAAAAGACAAACAACGTCGCACAAAGACGACAAACAAAACAACATCGCACTAAGACGATGAAATCACAAAAGGAAAACCTAATTCGAAGGGAAGGAGAAAAACGATTTAGAGGGGTGATTTGGGGTCAAAAATTGACCCGAAACCACCCCTCTTTGGTGGATGAAGGAGAAGAAATTAGAGTTTCAGTCGACGGTTCACAAAAGAGAGAGGGGAAGGAAGAGGATTTTGTATTAGAATCTATGTTTGTTTTACATGGTCGTTTTTCATACTTTGTGTATATTTTAGGGAAAATCTGAACAATTAACACTAAATAATAACATTAAATCTTCTTTAATATTGTAAAACTACTCATAATTTAACATGAAATTTCATTTTGGAGAACCCCTTGATTTTGACCACGTCAACACTTATGAGGATATCAAATTTAATGACTTACATGCAACACATGTATTTTATTATTTGACTAAAGTGCATTTTTGACCCCTAACTACCGGCGATATTGGCCCCGGATTTACACAACCGACAATTTTGACCCCCAACACTGGCATTCAACCGATCAAAATCAAAGGGGATGTGTCACTTTTGCAAAAGGAACTAAAATTGAGGGGCAAAAGTGGTATTTTGAAAATTTGGGGTTAAAATTGTCGGTTTGTGAAAGGGACTAAAATTGAGGGGCAAAAGTACTATTTTGAAAATATAGGGTTAAAATCGTCGGTTTGTGAACGTTGGGAGGACAAAAGTTCAGTTTAGACATTCTTAATTTCATTTCATTCTTAGAAGAAGTGCTTGAGAAGAAAAAAGCAAGACTGAAAGAGGGCTAGCAAACCTTAACCAATATGCGAGCTACAATCTGAGAACTCATTTTCTCAGGTTCCTTATAAAATGACATTTCTGAAGTTTAAGGAACACAGTCTACTATCTGAATGAGCTCCATTCTCCAACGAAAAATAATAATATAAAATTGCTGCGTATTTAGTATCTATATTGAAGATGCTATAATATTTGAAAGAATTATACAGTAATCATATTGTAAATGAGCTCCATTCTCCAACTATAAATCATATCTGAAAGACATTTACAACAGTTCCGTGTTTACAATTTTAAAAGATTTGATATAAAGTTCCACCCTGCCCATGTTTTCCTATTATGAGGGCTAGCAAAGTTCAAAGCAAACATGTCCTTGCTATTTTCATTAGATACACAGAAATCAACGAGCTTTGCTACAATTTCTGCGCTTTCTTGTATATGCTGCATGTCATAAGGGTTCGTCCACAGTTTATTTACAAATTGCAGCCTCCTTTGTTTGCCTACCGGAGGAACTTCCCATCTTGAATAAAGTAGTTCCCTCTCCTCGGCTGTAAGTTTACAGTTCACCCTCTTGGCAAGATACTCCCTTTCTTGCTTCAAAGCTTTAATGCTGCATTTGACGATTAATCAACAGTAAAATATCAACACTATTTTCTGAAATAAACCTTTTGAAAACACTAATTATAAACACATGCATGTAATAGAATCATCAAAGACACTTGTATACCTTGCCGAAACTGAGTCTGCAGGTTCATCAGCTAGAAGAGCAGGACTAGCATTCCCAAGCTCTGCCAGATGTTGTTCCAACCAAGTCAATCTTCTAAGTTCAACTTCCATATATACTTGATCAGAAGGATCTCCCCTTAATAAAAGATAAAACTGTGTCCGGTGCACCAGAGAAATGTGGCATAAATGCCATAACATGATAATTTGCTTTCTCTGCTGTTCAAATAGTATGTGCCATGATAAAGGAGATCGATCGGTTGTATCCATTTCTTCAGTTATAGACTTGTTTGCTTCAAGCTCCAAAACCTATACCCGTGCAAAGGAGAAAAGCATCAGCTTCAGTATCTTATATATATTATTAACATGAATGAATTACAATGAAGTTAAACTTAAAAAAGCAGCAGTAGCCAGTAAGTATAGTGCTAAAGTAACTCCGTCGTTCCAAGTTATTTTCAGATACAAGTGGTTTTTAAAATATGTCAAACTTTTCTATATATATTCAATAATAACTAGTTTGGCAGGGGAAACAAAACGAAGATGGTTGTGAATGCAGAAAACTAAACTATGAAGAAAATAAACATGGCAGCACCATAATATATATAATAAATAGCGATTCTATCAAATCTTGCCTGGCAAACCAGAAGTTGCTTTTGGTAATGCAGCTTAGCCACTAGCTCTTTTAACTCGGTAATATAAACCCTGAAACTCCGAATGTTCTCCTCAGCAGCATTCTTGAACATTTTCTGAATCTTCTTCACGTTCACTGATTTTGATTGCCGCGAAGCAGGGCTATCTTCCCGTGATAAAATAGATTCACAACTTTCATCATCCTTTCGTGGGGTATCTCTATGCAACCTTGCATAAGTATCACGACCAGAGGAGGAAATAATGGGTACTCTGTTCTCAATTTCATGTTCTGTTGCTTTACGATAAGAGAGAGGCGAGCAAGGAGCTCGTATTATGTGTTGCATGTTGGGGCTGTTGTTTAATTTGAAAGGAAGAGTTTTCTTCCTTCTAAGTTGGGTCTTACTGTCTGGAGTCTCCTCGGTACCAAAAGCAGATACCAGCTTGTCTATAGATTTCTGAACACTTTCCAGCTTCCTCTCTAAAGATGTAATAGTGTTCCCTTGATTTTTCAGCTGGTTGATCTTTTCCATCAGGTTGGTCTTGTCTGCATTCACGATTTCTTCTGCAGTAGAACTAGCAGCTACCAAGTCTTTAATTTCAGACAGTACTTTCGACATGGTTTCAGCCGTTTCTTGATTTCCGAGATTATGGGTTGCAAAATCCTTATGCAGAACTTCAAGTGCTCGGTTTGCATCCTCGCAGAGTTGCAACTGCCGATGTTCAAGCTTTTGAATTTCATCGACAAGTATTGATGGATCAGGAGAAGCCAATAAGTTCTTCAGCATTGCCTGCCTGCTTACTGCTTCCGTTCTCTCTGGAGTATGTTTACCGATAGCTAATTCATTTTCCTCAGCAAAAGAAAGACATCTGACAACTTGACTAGAGGGTCCGTAATCACTTGATCCCTGCATATATTTGAGTTAGAAGAATAAAATTAGGGGTCAAACTAATGTGTCATGATCATTCCAAATACCTTCTGAACTTTATTTGCTCTTCTTTCAAGATCAAGTTGACATTGTGCAAGGTCTCTCTGTCGCCTTAGATCTTCCATATCCTTTTCCATCTGCAATTTCCATAAAAAGTGAGAATGATTACATAAAACTCAAGAAAAGTCAGTTTTCTTATATTTTAAAATAGTAAATAAGTCTTTTACAGTTTATACTGGTCTTCTAGACTAGAAGAGCAACCAAGCTGAAGTTTGATAATCATTAGTGCTACAAATTCCAAGACTTCCGTAAATGTTAAAAAATATGGCTTCATTATAAATAATTGACCATATTTTGAGCTAAGAGATAATGCACGAACTTTGGAAAATACCATTATAATATCCATCTAGAGCTGGTAAAGGTCACTAAATTTGTTTCAGGCATATATTTTACATGAAAGTTAAGACCAAGAAAGAACTGTGTACCTGCTGAATTTTCAACTCCTTTTCAGCTAGCAATGACCTTAGACCTGTTTGTTCAGACAGTTCAGGGTTTCTTAACTCTCCTTCAACCTGTTGAAAAGCCCATCCACCAATTAGACAGGCTTCTTATGATATGATTGTTTTCTTTTTTTGTGAAAAATATGAAAGCAATTGATAAATGAAGTGGTATTTTGAAATAAAAGATACATTACACCGAGTGATATATTACAGAGAAGGACATATATATTGGAATTTCCATTTGAGTGACACAGACTAAATTTTGTAAGCAGCCCTTTGAAAGAGTATGCCGTTTACGAAAATTAGTATCCATCACTCTTAAATTATTTCAAACCATTCTATTAAAACATATACCCTTTGCACTAGTTAATTTTCGGCTACCAGTCTAGAACTTAAATTTAGTATTACACTTGTCCATAAAATAAGAATGTCGACTATCAAACTTCTGTATACTTCTATATTAAACAAATTTTCAGGAAAAATAAATAACTATAAATATAGAAGAGAATGTAGAAAAGATTTTTCATATATGGTCATGTTTAGGCGTTAGTCGTACCATATTTACTCGGGCAGTATTAACGACTTCCTTTGCATTGGTAGCAAACGTTAGTGTATTTCTCGTTTGCTCAACATGGCTTAAGGAAGGACTCACGGTGCATATAATCGCCGTTCGAGCATTTCCTCCAAGTGAAGACTGCAATATTCGTGTCAGTTTGGAAGTTCGGTATGATATGTGACCACTCTCTCCAGAACTGCAAAGCAAAAGAAAACACCAAAAGCAGAATCAGACCCTCTGTGTATTGAGCGAAATCACAAAACATGAAAGTTCTCTATTTTATCATAAAGATACTCATATATTTCAATTTCAGATTATCTCATTTCTACACCAAACAATTTGCGGTTCTTAAATAAAAACTATCAGGAGACTCTATGTAGTGAACAGAATAGGGTTCCATCAGTACATTCATAATCGTTCATAGAATTTGAATTTCATAATATAAGAAGCAAGTCAATGACAAACAACTTGGAAATTTTTGGGGTTTATTAAAAGTTTTTTTTTTTTTTGAGGTCCTTGCTAATTTTGAAAAACGCATTATGAAATGTGTAAAGATATTTTTAAAAATATAAACGCTTCCATGAATATTATATAAAATGTGTAAACATTTTTTTTTGAAGGCGTATAACATTTTTTTATTTATACAAACATGTTTTACTCGTTGCAATCAGGCTTTTGTACACAAAGAACAGTAAGAAACGGTAAACACATGTATTCAGATGTTCTTCAAAAATCTAGAGTTGCATGACCTTAGCTGCCTGATGACTAATGCAAGTTGCAATAAACTTTTGTTAATGTGGCTTCCTTCCTTCAATCTTGTTCCACATGTATTTGTTTGAGATGCGCGTTCACTTCCAGCAAGATCCACAAAATTCTAAGAAGTCATAAACATTCATCAATGTGACTGTTTGCTATCAAGACTTTCCGGTCAAACTATGAGATAAAAACATACCAAACTGGCTATGTAAGATTTTACATGGTCTGGACTTTCACGATGGAAGCTCTCTACAGTCTGAAATATTTATAAAAACATACACAAATACATTAGGACAGAAAATAAAATGCCTTCGTCTCTAACCTCTGCATTTAGTTAGAAGAGAAATGGGAAAGTTATCCCAAACGAAATACTTAAATATGCACGTGTTATCATTTTAAAGTAGTTGAGTGAGCTTACCAGCCGGATTATTTGATGTGATCTTGAGCTTTTATCATTTAAAGTGGTTTCTCCCACTTGCCTATGAGCTGCGGATACAATTTTTTTCATGAACAGTTATAGCAGTAGTAAATGCCAACAAAGTGCTATACTTTCGACAACTGTGTTAAATGGTTTAAGTATACGAAGATAAATCTACTTCAAACATAGAAAAATGGTGAAATATAGCAGTATTATCTGAACAACATGATCACCCAAGATACTGGGAGAAAACTACGATGCATGTATTTCATACGAGACAAACTGTGCCAGATTTCTAAATTACCTTCACATATGCCAATTAAATGCCTCAGATGTTGCGCATCCCTGGCTACTTCTTCGTACAGATTTTCCACAACAGTCACTTTCTGCAAGCAATAAAAAATGTTTACCAAGGAAATGTATAGATTCCTTTGATAACTTTAAGTAGAAGCTTTATCTATGAACTATACCTCGGTATCATCCAAAATCCGAAGAGGACCAGATTCACGATTAAGAAGGTCTATAACAGTCTCATTATAGATTTCCAAAGCGGAGATTTTCAAAACAAAATCCCTATCCGGTGTCTGTGATATCAAAAAAAGTTCATTAGCGCAAGTTTTTTAATATCAAACCTAGCAATTAGACTTGGTACATAGGATTCAAATAGTGAATAGCATTTCTACATTTCTTTAACCTTCTAGAACAACAACTGACATAAAGTGTAGTATCATTAGTCACTCACATTCTTGATGCATTCATAGATGTCCCGGATAGCATTTTCAGTGATGCCTCTCATCGTGAACGTCTTACCACTGCTAGTCTGCCCGTAAGCAAAAATTGTTGCTGCAAAAAAATTGAAATTGTTGGATTGATCCAAAAGAGCAGTAATCGGAGAGGAGAAAAAATCCAGATGTAAGGTTTTAGCTCGGAATAAGTTACCATTAATTCCTGAAAGTGCTGATAATGCAACATCTTTTGCCCCTTCATCATAAACCTTCTGAGTTGAGCATGCAGGAGGAAAGACTCTATCTGTATCATCATATCATATCATAATAACAACTATTAAAAAATATTAAATAATTAAATAAGATGAAAATAGAAACATAACAAATATACAAGTCTGCTCCAGGAATCATAAAAATCAATTAATTTAGGCTCTGTTTGGATAACTTGAAACTAACGGAGCGGAACGGAATGGAACGGAACGGAACAGAACAAACATTTCATTCCATTGTTTGGATATTTTATGACGGAGTGGAACTAATTTTCCACTCCATTGTTTGGATCATGAACGGAACGAAACGTGTTATAACTTTTTTATTCCATTTTTGCCCTTTAGTTTAAAAGGATCAATTTGTTGAATTGTCAGCCTGAAATGTATAGAGTAGTGACTAGTTTTTTTTTTAGGAGGAGTATTGACTAGTTAGAATTGAAAATAATTATGCAGTGTATAGAACTACACAATTTAAATACCGAAATCAAATTAACGGAAAAATAAGGCACGATATATTTTTTTTGTTGTAAATTTTAGTTTCCCTGAAATAATATGGTTCCTGCATAATTTACAGTTGTTGTATTTCCATTTGACAGCTTAAACTTCATAGACATAATTCTAGTAAAATTAGGAAAAGCATTGAAAAGTTAGAAAACTTGCATACGAATCTAATATCCAGTATACTTATCGTTTTCTTTGCTATAGTAAAACAAACCTGTAGCAAACAAGATGGAAGAGATTTGCAAATAATATTGATTGATTGGATATTAATTAAAAGAAGTGATATTAAAAACAGTAAGTTGTAGAAGATAAAGGCACCAAGGAATAGAAAACGGTGAACGAAATAAGAGAAAGAAAGAAAAAAAACAAGAGAAGGAGGAGCAGGTGATGAAATAGAAATGGCAGGGGCAAAGTTGTGATTGTATTATCAATGTTTTCCATTCCATTGGATACACCCCAAATTGGGTGGAATGAAAATTTGGTTAAATGGATGGTATTGGATGGAATAGGTTCCATCACACTCCATTCCATTCCATTCTTTTTTTACAAAACCAAACAATGGAACATGGTTCCATCCCACTCCATTCCATTCCATTCCACCACTCTCCATTAATCCAAACATAGAGAATCATTACTACTAGCCTAGTTTTTTAAAATTAATTACCAGTTATAAAGAAAAACATAAATTCATTAATTTCCTTTTATGACTATTTCAGTTCACAATTTTGAACAAAAAAAAATCATTAATTTCTCATCTTCAGAAAGAGGAAAATTGAACTTGATGCAAATTGCAATACATACACACATACCAAAAGTGTAGGATGTTGAAGGCCTCTCTTGGTTTGGATTCTTAAAAACAATGGTTTTCTCATCCAAACAATCCCAAGCAATAAGATCATACATAGCTTGTTCCTTCCTGTTTAGTGGCCTCATCCGAACTGTAACCCTAATTTTCTCCTCCCGAATTTTCAAACCTCCGGGAGTATCGGCTAGTTTCCTGCGTATCTTAGACGACGGTGTTGCCACCGTCGGTGTTCTTACCATCTTGCTCACCCTAAATTTCTGCAGATCAATAATACATCATTAATTAATCAATATTAGTAAATTTGAACGCTTTCTTTCCAAATATAAATCCATTGATACAAATTAGGAAACATTTTAAATAAACAATAATAATATAGCTACATTGCAAAGAGCGAATAAACCTAACATTAAGCTAGAAGCTCTAAAAACAGAAATTTTCAAATCTACGCTTCCTACATCTTTTTGTTTATTAAATTTTCTTGATATTTTCTTTCCGTTTTGAATTTCAGAAGAAAAATTCTAAAAAAAGAAATTGATTTTTATGAAGAAATTTACTCTGTGAAATGAAAGAGAAAAAGAAACTTACAAGTGAGAGAGAAGAAGATGAAGGCTCAGTGGCGTCGTGAGTTCTTGACGGTGGTCGGAATCGCATAAATGCCGGTAAGTTTCGTGAGAAAAATGCAGAATGATGTCGTTTTGAGCACCGAGAGTGAAATTCTTTGAATGTTCTAAGCTCGGAAGAAGAAGAAAGAAAATCTTTGAATATTTGTGGAAACAAAAAATTTGTTTAGTAACGGCTACTTTCAATGGTGGCTCTTTCCGTCAGTACGTGCGCGCTCCGGCACGTGAATCGATACAAATGGTCTTTAAATTCTTGGGGCCCACATCATCAACTTTCACGGGCCTGCCTTAGTGGGCTTTTTCTTAAGAGATGTTCTTCTCCCAACAGATTTTGCTCGCTCCCAACTCAATAGACTATAATGCTCCTGTGTGATAGAAATGGCAATGGGTACCCATTGGACAGGTATAATAGTGTCCAACCTTATACCCACGTTTTAAGAAAATCCCCATACCCGAGTCCATACACTTGTGGGCAATAAATTTGGTGTCCATCCCCATACCCTATGGGTATCTAAGTGCCCATACCCGCACCCATTACCCGCACTTTCACAAAATAAAAAATAAAAAAAATATCACAATATAATTAAAATATGATATGAAATCTACTAAATCAACATATAAAATATTACGCATTATATTGTTTAGCCAAATAAAAAATATCTAAAATATAAAAAACAAGTGCATATTACAATAAATATCAAAGACTTAGGATTAATTAACTAAATTTAACATAAATAAAATTATTGGTATAATTTATATAATGTGCGGGCATGGGGCGGGGTGGGCACTAGAGTGCCCGTACCCGCACCCATACCCGTTCAAATTTGCAGGCAATTACCCAGGCCCATACCAACAATGCAGTATTTACCCGTCCATTGTGGGTATTTTTTGCGGGTGCCCATTGAGCTTGGGTTCAATTGTCATCCCTCTGTGTGAATTAAGTCATGCTGAGTGAGTTAACTCACGCAGGGGTGGTTCTGGAAATTTTGTCGGGGATGAGCACAACGTGTTGGGAGAAGAGTAGAATTCATGGTTTCATGGTTTTTTGTGGCTTATAACTAGAAAATCAGCTGTAATTAACTATCGCTAGAGCTTTTTTTGTCATTTTCACGTGTTTTTTTAGAAAACAATGGATGTGAAAACAACAATTATCTCATGATTTTTACACGGTAGAGTTTATTTTATTTTTTTCGCCAAAGGAGATGTGACACAAACTTTTTCAAGAGGTCAACCCATTTTAGTACTACTTTTGTGCAAGTACACTTAATTTGTAGAGTTTTGATGGTAGTGTTTTTTATTTTAATTTTGAGGTTTTATATAGAGATAATCTCATTTTTTTTTTATTAACATATTTCTAATTTTGAAAGTAGTATAAAAGGATGATAATGATTGAAGAATTTTTTTTGTCAAATAACTTAATGGTTGGGACACACACATTTTTCATGTGCAATTCAAACCTCTACATAATATTGTTCTTGCAACTACCAACTGAGATGTAGTTACATAACTGATTTGAAGAATTTCAATAAGTCCTCCAATTATCTCTCAAAATATATATTGAGTATGCATAATAGATAATTTTATACTATAATAAAGAAAAATACATTTTCATTCAAGCTGAAGACTATTTTTCTTGCCCTTTCCACTTTCTCATTTTTTTTTTCTTTTTAAACTCTAAAATCTGAAAGAGAGTAACTTGATATGTAATAGAAGTGCATCCGTATTTCATTTCGCATTTGCGTGTTCTTTTCATGCTGTCTTTTATCGACTAATATACACAACTGTCCTTGTTAGAAGTCTTGGTGTGTGTAATAGCAACCGTTTAGTTTAGGATGGAAAATTGGTTGTAAAATATTAAATTTGGACGCATGCATGTAGGTCGTCATTTAACACGCCTGTACTATGCTTACCGCATCCTCAACTTTTGAACAAAATATCCTCAACTTAATACTTATGCTAGAATTGAAAAAAAGTTAGTTGCAGGTACTTGATCTTCTTTCCTAAACTAAACTACTGTGGCTGGCTTCATTGGAGACAATGGTTTCAAATTTGTGCAGATTGCGGTGGGGATCTATCTGACCAATTCCAAATTCACATATGAACAAGTACACCCCCTACATATAAAGTGGCATCTAGAACCTTTGACCGTGAATTGGAAAGAAAAAATTATCTAAAGCTCACATTTAATAATAATTAGGCCTAAAATTGAATAATCGATGAGACACATCTCACTTTACAAGTTAGTATGAGTGGTATTAAAAGAGTTCAATCATTTTAAGTAAGTAGCCAAAAGTTTAATCTAAAACTTTGCATGTGGAGAATATATAATTGAAGAAGTATGTAGGTAAATCCATTTATGTACCTAATAGATTTTTAAACATAGACATAAACAAAGTGAATATTTTGTACTAATGACATTGTAATAAAAAAAACTTATCTACGACGCAATAGTAAATTTGTTTAATCTCCAAGTAACTTAGGAGTTAACACTTGAAACTAATTATTGTTTAGGGTCGTAGTTAGTACAATTGGTGGCGCTTTGAGTGCAAGAAAAGTCATTTTGCCCAACCATCAAATGAAAAACCACCTTATGAAATCTCTGTCCCCACAAAACCATCAAAGTAATCCACTGATTTTTGTAGTAGTACTTTTTTCCCTTCTTTTTAATGCTACAGTACAGATGAATATATGTAGGCAGTGGGGTAGACTTATTGAACACATGTTCAACGTCAACGACCCCACATGTTATACATTATCCAATCATCACATTTTTTTTCCTAAAAGGAATTTATTTCAGATTTTTTCGTATAAATTTATTTCAAAACTTGAGTTTTTTTTTCTTTTCATACTCCAATATGTTAAATGTTTTTTCTACAACTAGAACTTAAGTCGTACTACTTGTAATGCAAATTTAAACTCTTTTATTTTGTACATTAATAATATTGTTTTAGAAAATTATTATTCCATTAGAATTATTATAATTTTTCATGCTATCTCGTTTGAAATAAACACATAGATATTTGTCCTTTCATCATTAACTCAAAACACACTTAAATAAATGATAAATATTTTTTTTGGTTTAATTAGAGGTATTACAATCTACATCTAGTTCTGGGAATACAATAATGTTAAATATCTTGAGTGAAATATTTGTCTTCACTAAAGTCATACCCACTTTGATAGATCGGTCTCTTCAGTTGCGCGTAGAGAATATCTGATTCACCTTATGAACTTATCTTAACTAGTAGAAATGTTGTATAATATAAACGATGATCGAAGTTCGAATCTCGAACACGTCATTTATTCACCTTAAAAATATAAATTTCTGGTCAATAGACTATTTGACCAAAATAAAATAGACAAAATGCCAAAATCTTCTTCTTCTTTTTTTTTTTAAATTTTTTTTTTAAGATGAGTCATTTTCGCATTATTAAATGTTCTTTTTTATATAAAAAACTACCTTTTCTTGACAGTACATTTTTTTTACTTGAGATAATGAAATGCTTAGTTAATATTTTTGACCGATCATATATCATAGTCGTTGTTGTTGGTTCCAATGATTATCATTGTGTTTGTTATTAATCATTTTTAAAATAATAAAAATACAGTAGGAGACAACTCCAGAGATGAAAAATAAGAGACTTTAACCCAGCTGAATTGAAAGTAGAAATACTTGACGAAGAGCCATTCTAATTCTAAGTGATGAAGAGACATTGTAGAGTTATTTGAATAAAGAAAGGGTGAAAGAGTTATTTCCATAAACTATTTAGTGAAGGTAGTTAGTTCTATAATTTAACGAGTATTCTTTGAATTTAAGAATACTATGATATGCAATAGAGAAATGATATTTGTACAATCACTTTGTTACAACTTTTTGACAGCTTTATTTCTCATATTCACGTTATATTCTTATCTTCTTTCTTCCTTTTTCTCTATCTATTGTTTTGAACCAATGAAAAGAGAGAAAATAAAAGTTGTCATCAAAATTGTTACAAATAGTTGTCAATATATCACTACTTCATACAATATATACATAACTATATTTTTAAATTTAAAGTTAATTTATTTATGATGTGGACATTTAATCTGACGTGGCAAAATAGTTATGATAATACTATAGTCGTATCAAATCAAAACATGTTACATCATCTAGAGATTAAAAACTAAAGACTAAAATTAGAGAGAGTAAAATTGCAAAATTTAAAAAGTGAAGACCAATATCGTATGTGATGTCATACAGGGATTAATATGCAACCAAACCAATAGAATTTAAACAAAATACATGAGTTTGATCCCGTGAATATAATTTAATTGGTAAAAAAATATTGTAATATACATAGGTGAATCCGCTTATTTTATTCACCTAATGCCTTATCACTTTTTCCTTCGAGTGGAACGGTTATATTTTTTTTTTTATAATATACAAAATGGAAAATAATTCTAGTTGGATAATAATCACGTCTTCTTCAAAAAAAATAAAATCATATAGATTATTATTTCAATTATTACACCAACGTTTTTTTTGTCGAGTAGTCTAGTTGCTATAAATTCACATCTTAAAGTGATAAGTGAGATGTATGAAGTTCGAACTTCAACCCCCTACACATACAATACAGTCAAAACCGAACCAATCCAATAGAAAAACCACAAACCGAACCAACCCAAACCGAAACCGCAAAAAACCGCATTTGATTCGGATGTATTCAAATCATTTTTTTACTCAACCGCATGGTTTGGTTCGGTTTGCGGTTTTTATCTGACCAACCGAACCAATCCAAACCAAACCGCAACATAAGAAAAACACTAATTAAATATATGTTACCTAGACCAATATTCAAATAAACTCAGTGAATTTTCTCTTGTTAAGTTTTTTCTTAACTTTTTATTTCAAAAATGTATTTATGTGTTATTTAAAGTTTTAGAAAATGATAAAATCCTAGTTTTTGCATTTCTTACAAAATAAGATTACTTTTTTGTCCACATTTTTAATTTGATACATGTACTTGCGATTATTATTAGATAAAAATAAAATTGCAATGTTTGGTGAAATTTAAAATATTTTTGGAAATACTAATGAAAATATGTTGTGTTTTAGTTTTTTTAACTTGTTTTTAGTGTTGGAAACAAAAAATTATATTGTCTCAAAAAAACCACATCAACCAATCCAACCAAAACCATATTAGTTTGGTTTGGTTAGGTTCGGATTGTATTTTAAAAGTCAATTGAACCAAACCAAACTGCACACATTTTTATCTTGCGGTTCGGATGACTTTTAACCTCAAAATCGAACAAAACCACACGGCGAACACCCCTAGTTTCTACCAATTGAGTTAATCTCACACGACAATTATTAAAAAAAAATCCTTAACAAAATAAATAATTAATAGCTTACCCAAAAAAATATTAATTAATAAGATCAATGCATTTATTCACGTAATTATCAATTGAATATATAAGATCCAGATGGAGCACTAGGAATGCAACTTATTTTGAAGATCAAGAGTTTGTTGGAGAAGGATTGGGAAATCAAGGTTTTAATCTTACCGTGAGGCAAATAAAGGTGCATATGTTCTAGCCAATATAGGTCGCGATGATGGTTCTAATTTCATGATTTACAAGCAATGTTCTACTTAAGATTGTGCAGGCATTAAACTCAGATGAATCATCAATGTGATTAAACTCAGATGAATTATCGACGTGGTTAGATCACTCGATGGACCTTTTGCAACCCGTGCACACTTAGACACCAGGTGTTATAACATTGGGCATTCAAGCTCTTTCTTTTACACTAATTTTATTTATTTGAGAATAAAAAACTACGAATAAAAATTAGGGGTGTTCAAAACCGAACAAATTTAATAGAATAAACTATTTTTCTTCTCTTTCACGAAAATAATGTTATTAAACTCAGATGAATCATCGACATGGTTAAGTCATTATATAAACCTTCCGTGATGGAACAACGTATAAAGATTGAATGAAACCAACACTTAAAACTGTGTTCAATTGAAGAAAATGAAATTGGGATTCTAGGGTTTCTATGATTTTTGAGAGAGAGAAAGATATGAATAAAAAACTTGTGTAATTTTATTGAATGAATTGAACTTATTATTTACAAGAGTGGTGAAGTATATATACATCAAGTGATGTAACAAAATTGAAACAAACTCCTAACAAACTTATTACTTCACATGCAAGTAACTTCACATGCAAGTAACTTAAGTTAGTTACTTCAAGTGCAAGTTTCTAAACAAAGATAAGACTAATTCTAACTAAACTGAATTCCTAAACCAATACACCTCTTTAATTCATTTAGTTAGATGCTTCAGCCATTCCTAACTTCTTCTTCAAGTAATCAAAGCTGATTTGTTTCAATGGCTTTGTGAGCAGGTCTGCTATCTGCTCATCTGTTTTGCAGTGCTTTACCTCCAACTTTCCATTGTTCACCTGCTAGTACCCTTCACATATCTCAGAATCCTCTTTGCTGCAACTAGATGTGAGGTGGTAGGTTTCACCATGTACCTGCTGATCAAACCTACCTCAATGAACCCACAATTTGCTTGAATAGAGTTGGATTCACTTCTTTCTCATCATTTACCAGAGATAACTTTACACCTGTGTCAACTATAGTTGACTTTGGTTTGCAATTCAACATATTGAACCTCTTCAAAACATCTTGTGCATATTTTCTTTGATGAATCAGAACTCCTTGTGAATTCATTTCAAACTCAATTCCCAGAAAATATGTGAGATTGCCTAGATCAGACATCTCAAACTTCTTCATCATATTCTTCTTAAAAACCTTCATTTCTTCTTAATTATTTCCAGTAACTATCATGTCATCCACATATAAGCATACAATGAGCTTATTAGTGGTGTTTCTGCAGTAAATTTCATGTTCAGTTACACATTTCAGGAAACCTTGCTGAACAAGAAAACTATCTATTTTCTTATTCCAAACTCTTGGAGCTTGCTTTAAACCATACAGAGCTTTGTCAAGCTTATATACATACTCCTCCTTTCCTTTTATCTCAAATCCTGGTGGTTGATTCACATATACTTCTTCTTCAAGCTCACCATTGAGAAATGCTGATTTCACATCTAACTGGTACACTGACCAGATGTTCTTGACTGCTATAGCAACAATCAATCTGATTGTTTCCATCCTTGCCACTAGAGCATATACTTCATAATAATCTTGACCATACTTCTGTAGGAATCCTCTTGCAACTAGCCCGACCTTGTATTTTGCAACCTGATCATCTGGCTTCAGTTTTGTCTTGAAAACTCACTTTACATCAATGCATTTCTTATCAGTAGGTAGTTGAACTAATCTCCAAGTATCATTCTTTTCTATGGAGTCTAATTCTTCAATCATTGCTTTCTTCCAATGATTTTGTTTGATAGCTTCCTCAAAAGACACTGGTTCAGCTTCAGCAAGCATTGCCAGCTGCACAAAATCACCTTCATTTGTGACTGCTTGATCAGGAAACCTCTCATAATCTCTCAACCTGCTTGGTGGTTGAGTATTCCTTGTTGGCCTATTAGAAACTTATGCAACTCTTTCATTTGTATCCTCAACAATTCTTTCTTGTTCTTCAGTCTCAACTTCTTCTGTCTCTGAATCAGATAGATAGAGGTGACTGTCAAATTCATTTGATGTCTTGTCTTTCTAGTTCCATCATTTTGTTTCATCAAACTTCACATCTTTGCTGAACACTATTTTCTTATTATTTGGATCATATAGTTTCTAGGCACCAGTTGAGTGCTATCATACCATAAACATTACCTGATATTTATCATCTAGTTTTCTTCTTAGTTGATCAGGTACATGTTTGAAACACAATGAACCAAAAATCTTCAGATGTTGAACACTTGGTTTTACTCCACACCATGCTTCTTCTGGTGTTTTGTCTTGCAGCTTCTTTGTGGGACTTCTATTGATGAGATATGCTGCAGTAGCAGCTGCTTCTCCCCATAAGTAATGAGGCATCTGTTTTTGTTTCAACATGCTTCTTATCATATTTACCAAGGTTCTATTCTTTCTCTCTGAGATTCCATTGTGTTGAGGTGTGTATGGTGCAGTTACTTCATGATTTATGCCATTTGATGAGCAAATATCATTGAACTCAGTGGAAGTATACTCACCTCCTCCATCAGTTCTTAGCCTACTAATCACTTCATCACTTTCATTTTGTACTAGCAGTCTAAACTTCTTAAACACACCAAATACTTCACCTTTCTTAGCCAACAAGTAAATCCATAACTTTCTGGTAAATTCATCTGCGAATGTCACAAAGTATCTATTTCCTCCTACTGATTTTACTTCAAAAGGTCCACATACATCAGAATGAATTACCTCAAGTTTTCTGGTTGCATTGAATGGTACTGTTGCATTGTATGAATTTCTGGCTTGCTTTCCAGTGCAACACATATCACATACTTTATTAGGCAGCTTTATCTTTGGTAAACCTTGCACCATTTTCTTCTCACTAAGCATATTCAAGTCCCTAAAATTGATATGCTCATATCTTTGATGCCATAACCAGTTTTCACTTTTAACTTCTGATAGCAAACATTTATCTTCAATAACAGTGATATTGATTTTGAAAGTTCTTTGCTTTGACAGAGGAGCTTTCAGAATCAACCTATTTTTGCTATCAAACACCTTCATAGTTTGTGCCTCGACCTTCATAGTGTAACCTTTTTGCAGTAATTGACCAATACTAATGAGATTGCTTCTCATGTTTGGTACATACAACACATCAGTGATGCAAGCTTTCTTGCCATCCTTCCTATGAATCAGTACTTTCCCAATACCAGCTGCACAAACTATACTATTGCCTGCAAATCTTATTTTTCTATTGACTGAATCATGTAATTCAGAAAACCAAGATTTCTTGCCTGTCATGTGATTTGAACACCCAGTGTCCAAGTACCATTCATCACTTCTTTCTTCCTCCTCCTTGATAGTTGCCATCAAGAGTACTTCTTCATAATCAGAACCTTCATTCTGAGCAAATTGTGCCTCATCTTTGTTCCTTGACACTCTCTTTAGTCTACATTCAAATGCATAATGTCCCATCTTCTGACAATTATAGCATTGAATATCCCTCTTATCTTTCTTCTTCTTCTTCTGATCAGACTTTGTTGCATCATTCTTTCCTTGATTCTTGCTAGAACCTTCTCCACCCTTATGAGATTGATTATTCCAGGATTTCTTCCCTTTCTTGAATTTTCCTCTCTTCTCATACTGAGCTTGCAAAGCTTGATCAGATGATACACTTTTACCTCTTTCTCTGTTCCTATCAATCAACCTTAATTCATGTGCTTCAAGACTTGCTTGCAGTTCTTCTATCTTCATAGAATTTGAATCCTTAGGTTATTCCAAAGCCACCACAATGTGATCAAATCTTGATGTTAAGGTTCTGAGAACCTTTTCAACCTTCAATACATCAATGACAGTTTCACCATTCCTTGTCATCTGATTTGTAAGATTATTACTTTATCAAAGTATTGACTAACTGTTTCATCTTCTTCCATTGTCAATACTTCATACTGTCTTTGATGACATGTTATCATTACGTAATTTTTAGGACTTATTTTGATAAATTGATAGAGTTCTCAAGCAATATGAAGTGTTCAGGGGTGTTAAAAGCAAGAAATTTAGAGGAACTGAAGGCAACAAATCGTGTCACGATTTTCATTACCGTGACACGATTTTATGACCAGAGAGCAAAAGTTTGATTTTGAGACCTGAAGACTGCTGGAAGGGCGATTTCATCCTCTTTTACTCAGTTCATGTATGCTTTAATTATTTCATTGATTATGCTATTTGTAAACTCGATTATGAGTAGGTAAATCTCTCAGAGATTAGGTCCGAGATGAATCTGTGTAACCCTAATTGATCCATATTGCTGTGAAACTCTATTTATTATGAATGACAATCTAGTTTTTATTCAATTCCATTGTTCTTAATCCTTTTTATATCCTGATCAAATATAAACATGATTTAGTGAGAACGAATGACTATTGACCCTACCTTTCGACTTAGACCTAATTGAATTGTTCTAATAAACATGGTTAGTCTAGGAATGGATAATCGTTTATTAGTGATATTAGGTTAACATGCTTAAAACCTTCAAAGATTATTAGACCACCTAAGGAATTAGGGGCTGTAGTTTGAGAAGAGGGTCCTAACTTAAGGGATTGATTAAGACTATTTTGTTAACTATCGTGGAACTAGAGAATCATTCATAAGAATAGGTGCAGTATACCAATTAGGAAAACACTAGAAGATTCGACAGACCTGATCTCATCTATCTCCATATTTTCTTAATCAATCTTTATTTTATGTTACTTGATTTCATCAAATCAAACCAAACCAACTGCCTAGTGGCAAATTTAAAAGAATCTTTATACATCCTTTTTAATAACGTAATTGAATTCTTGAGATTATTGTGGGAACGATATTTTACTACTTCGATAGTATTTGGTACACTTGCCAAACTTCTATCAGTCTTCTCAAAGCTTGAAGCCTCACTTTCTTCAGTTTACCATCCCCAACATACAATTTCTCCGGTGCATCCCATGTCTCCTTTGCACTTTCATAATGCATGATCTTCTCAAAGATCTCATTGCTTACACTCTGATGCATCAAGAACATAGCTTTACCATCTTTTTTCTTCAATTCTTTATGTGCTGCTTGTTGTACATCAGTTGCATTCGCTGCTAGTGCCGGTATGCCTTCATTCACAACTTCAAGTACATCTTGGAACCTGAAGATCACCTTCATCTTCACGATCCATTGATCAAAGTTCTTGCCTTCAAAGACGGGTAAATGCGCAGGAATATTGTTGTTATGAGTTGTCATTCTTCACGAATTCTCTAACAACAATGAACGAACTAGGCTCTGCTATACCAATTTGATGGAACAACGTATAAAGATTGAATGAAACCAACACTTAAAACTGTGTTCAATTGAAGAAGATGGAATTGGGATTCTAGGGTTTCTATGGTTTTTGAGAGAGAGAAATATATGAATAAAAGACTTGTGTAATTTTATTGAATGAATTGAACTTATTATTTACAAGAGTGATGAAGTATATATACATCAAGTGATGTAACAAAATTGAAACAAACTCCTAACAAACTTATTACTTCACATGCAAGTAACTTGAGTTAGTTACTTCAAGTGCAAGTTTCTAAACAAACTACTAAACAAAGATAAGACTAATTCTAACTAAAATGAATTACTAAACCAATATTCCGCGACATGTACACATCCAAACGTCTAATTGGATCTTATTTAGCATTTCATAACAATTGAATATGTCTTAATTTTCACAAAACATCTAAAACATATCTAAAGAGTGAGATATCATTAGAAGCATGCATAAAATTACTTTACACTCTCGTACTAATTACTTGCCACTGATGTATTATTTTTTGAGTATCAAAACTAAGGAATTATTGTTTGACTATGTTGATTAAAATAATGTTCCTAACACTTTCATGTAACGCCTCCTTCCCTAATTAACTAATGGAGTACTTTAAACAAACCCATAAGCAGTTTAGCGGTTCAGACAACAGTATTGAGTCAAATACTACAGGAACCACACAAAAAATAAAGGATGCTTAAATAAACACATTATTTAATATGAATAGAGAATTAATTAATCAAATTGGAATAGACATATGGGGTTCTCAAGAACAATATAGAGAAAAGTGGATAAGGATGTGAATTAAAAAAACGCAAGTGATGAAAAGGCCGGTAGCTGTGATTGATCAATGTAGAAAAGTTGTTTTGTGAAAACAACTGCAAAACCACGACGGGAAAAGTTGGTAGTAATCATAATGAATCTTTTCCAGAAACACTGCCATATAAGTAATTAAATTTCTAATACAAATTACCTTACCTACCAAATATTTTTTACTAAATTTGAGCTAGTAGAGTACTATAGTAGGTTGGTGATGTTATCCACCTTTTTTGACCATGTTATCCACTTTATTTTTCCTGATGTTAGAATTTTAGAACCAATTGGCATTGGCAATCAATTTTTCTTTATAAGCTTTAATGTGGCAATCATAAGACATTCAAGATAAAAAATAATAATTATATTTTTAATAATACTCTTATTTAATTATTGTATCTCAATTATTCTAATTATTCTATCTACACAAATATTTTAGTTATTGAAACATATTTTATAATGAAAAGCATGACATTTTGGAATTTTATTAAAAATGTAAACATAATAACTACAAACGAGAGTGAGACATATACATAGCTAGAAAGTAGGAACAAGAGAAGAGAAGGGTTGATTGCATTATCATGAATTCTATATTGAAGTGTCTCATACTCTCATCTAATCTAATAAGATAAACTTGGAAAATAAGTACTAATAATATTCCCTAAAAAAAAATTACTAATAATATGTATTGTTATAAGATTATCTTCTAAAGAACTAGCATTTTTTTTTTGTTTTTCATAATTAAGTTATCTCAAATTCTCAATTGAAGGTTATGTGTCTCAGACATCAAATATGAATACACTTTTCAATTAAAATCGGAATATTGGTTCGTCAAGTTATAAATGTCTAGCTTCATTATGTTTCATCCAATCTTGCTGATAGGACTAGTATTTCTAAAATGAGTTTTGTTTGCTTGACTTCGTTTACCTCGTAATCTCCTCCGGGTTCGAGCATTTCAAAAATAAGTTATATCAACTTGATGTTTATTTATAATTGAAGTTCATAGTATATGGTTTTTTTTTTTTTTAATATAAAGTTCCATATATGATTTATCGCCAAGTCTTGGTATTTTCGACATTTGCATGGGGGGTTAAATGTCACTACATAGTCATCGTATTTTTTTGATGAAATGTCACATAGTCATCATCATTGGCTAATTTGCTGACTTATTTAATTAGCAGCATATTCTTTATTAAGTACCTCTTACGGTTGCATTATCTAATTATTGATAGGTTCAATTTGTTTCTTAGTGCTGTTTATAATATTATCTGAACACTATACACTACAATCATCGTACATAAATTACTCAATTGCAACAAGCAACAGGAGGGGTCAGTCTCAGTCCCCTGTTGATGCATTATCCAATAACAAGAGGAATTAGAGGATTAGTAGGTAAACCAAAGTTAAATAAATATAACAACAGTATAAAAGTCTTTGCTTGTGACGAACACCACCATAATGCAGCCCCACAATTTAATTTTTTCACCAAGAAAAAATCATTATAGACAACTACACTCATGAGCTGCTAATCAGTTTATCTAAATCACTAGATTAATTGTAATAAAAAGAGTCACTTTAATCATCATATATTATTTTATAATAGATATTCAAGATATATGAGAAATTCTAGGGCTAAAAATATATTTGTAAAAGTGTTTATATTTATTTCCTTTCAAAGATATTAGTGGGACTCTAACTCATAACATTCGAGTTTAAAATCTATCTAATTACATAATTCTATTAGCATGAATTAATATGAAAGTTTGACCTTTTCAAATAAATAAACATGGAAATTGATATATAGATGGATGAATCTTCCGGTATTAATATGTAATCTGTTTTGAATTCAACATTCTTTGTTGAAAAATTAATTCTATTTTAAATTCATTTTGCAATGTAGTAATTTAATTTTAAAACATATTAGGAATTAAATTTACTCTAAAACATGTAATAAAATTGTCCGTGCACAAATACGTCGAAATTGTTAGGTTGAACACAATGATCGAGATCCAAACTCAGTTCCTCTATTTTGTGTGTGTGAGTTTTCAATAACAAATGTCTTTTTATTTATTGAAAAAAATTATTATCCTTATAAAAAAAGTTATAATTTTTATTATCCGTGTAAATCCTATCCAGATCAAATTTGTACCTCCTTACCCGAAAAAAAACTGAACCGCACTTTATGTAATTGCTAAAAGTATGCACATTCTAGCTTTATTTCAATTTTTAAGCATCATTTAGAATTTTGTCAAAAATATAAAGCAACGTTTAGAAAGGAATATACTTCTAATATTCTCTATGCATTTATTTAACTTTAGGCTTGAGGAATAAGATAAGAATTCCTCTAAGAAAAAAAAAGAAGAAGATAAGAATTGTCAAAACAACAAAAGCTTGGGAAGTAAGAAAAAGATAGGTAAAGATTTTTGACCTTTGGTGAATGTCTTAAACTATAAAATAAAAGAAAACAAAATAAATAAATTTGATTGGTCAATCTTTTTTCCTTTAAGTAATTAATTAATATAAGTGCCACATCAGCATGTGAAATTCCCATTATGTATTTCCTTTCTTGTCTATAAATTGAGTTAGCCACCACCTTATTTTCCATTCATTCATCCCTTCTCTTTACACCCCCTCTCTTTTTTGCGTTCACTCTGTTTTGTTTTCATAGGTATTCTTTTTCTTTCTTTTTTCTTTGTTGCTCTGTTTATCCCCTGTTTCTCCATCACCACTGCCACGTCACTATTCCACCACCTCTGCATGTGATCACAAGATCAAACACTATACCATGATTCTGATCTCATGTGTCACACATGTTTTTCTCTTTCTTCGTTCTTGCATGGAAAAATAGTGCTGAGTTTTTAGTATAGTTCTGTTTTTGTTAAATTTTATTCATGTTTTTCTTTGTTCTTGAGACACTATACACGGTTTCACTTTGAAGAACAAGGTTCTGTCGTTATTCAAGAAACTTGTTCAAGAAACTTGATGACACAACATGCATGGCCTTGATTAAATAAAAAACAAAAAGGAAACTTTATACAGCCTGGCATAGAACAAAGAGATTCTTTCTTTGTTCATTTCTTAAATAAATTTTGTTTTTAATTTTATGGATAAACACTAACTTATGAGATTCAGTAATGTTCAAATTCTAAAGGTGGTTACACTAGAAATAATAAATAAAAATAAATAAAAGGAAATTATTATTCTCATGCACTGTTTATGGTTGAAATCTTAGTTGAAAAAAGTGGAAGATTTCGTATTATTTTTTCATTTGACAGGTGGTTGGTCATGGAGGGTCGTAGGTCTTTGTTGAAATTGAAAAACCAATCCAGTTTTTTTTCCTTCTAGAATATAATATAACTTTTAATTTATTTTTAATAATGTTTATTTTATTATTTGATTTTAATTTTCAGTGTGTTTGTTTAATTTTGTACTATGTTGTTGATCTGTCTGTTACTTACAGTGATGATGAATTTTTTTTGTTGCAGTTGAAGATTTTCAATGGCTACTGAACGTTTGACTCGTGTTCATAGTCTCAAGGAGAGACTTGATGAAACCTTAACTGCTAATAGGAATGAAATTTTGGCCCTTCTTTCAAGGTAACTAGTTTATCAATCATCATTTAATAAAGTTTTGTTATTATTATTTCAGCTCAATTTGTTTAATGTTTGATGTTTTTTAAAGGCTTGAAGCAAAGGGAAAGGGAATTTTACAACACCATCAAGTGATTGCTGAGTTTGAAGAAATTCCTGAAGAGAGTAGACAGAAGCTGACTGATGGTGCATTTGGTGAAGTTTTGAGATCCACGCAGGTAATTTATTTTGATCATTATGTGTATTTAATTCATATGCTTTGTTGATTTTTTCTGAAATCAATTTTTTTTTTTTTTATATGATTTTATAGGAAGCAATAGTTTTGCCACCATGGGTTGCACTTGCTGTTCGTCCAAGGCCAGGTATTTGGGAGTATCTGAGAGTGAATGTGCATGCTCTTGTTGTTGAAAATTTGCAACCTGCTGAGTTTCTCAAATTCAAGGAGGAACTTGTTGATGGAAGGTAGTGAATCAGTAAATTAAGGTTTTGGTTATATTTTTACACAAATTATGAATGGTTCTGATTCTGTCTCACTTTTATTGCAGTGCTAATGGAAACTTTGTGCTTGAGTTGGACTTTGAACCATTTACTGCATCTTTCCCTCGTCCTACTCTCAACAAGTCAATTGGAAATGGTGTGCACTTCCTTAATCGCCATCTTTCTGCTAAACTCTTCCATGACAAGGAGAGTTTACATCCACTTTTGGAATTTCTCAGACTTCACAGCTACAAGGGAAAGGTATCTATTTTTTTCATTTTGCATGGTAGTGAGAATTGCTTGCTTGTTTGTCATTCAAATTAGTAGTGATTGGCATTGTTAATTATCAATTTTAGACCTCCTTTGGTAACTCATATTTAGTGAAAACCAATAGACCTTGAATATCATTCATGTTTGAACTACGTCTAATATCCAGATCTTGAGTACAAATTCAGTATGCTGTATTGCATGCATGTTTGGATTGACTGTGAGTTTGGCAGAATCAAAGTGTGTCATCATGATTTTGGCAAAAATTACACAAGTAACTTCAACAAAATCAGGGTACAACCATGATTTTGCCAAACTCATTGTTGAATGAAACATGTTCTCTTAGGGAGTATATTTTTATTTAGTAGTGATCTTTTGTGTCTGCTTTGATTTCACTGAAATGTGTTTTTTTACATATGCAGACATTGATGTTGAATGACAGAATTCAAAACCCTGATTCTCTTCAACATGTTCTGAGGAAAGCTGAAGAGTATCTAAGCACAATTGATCCTGAAACACCATACTCAGAATTTGAACACAGGTTCCAGGAGATTGGTTTGGAGAGAGGTTGGGGAGACACCGCAGAGCGCGTCCTCGAGTCTATCCAACTTCTTTTGGATCTTCTAGAGGCTCCTGACCCTTGCACCCTTGAGTCTTTCCTTGATAGAATCCCAATGGTCTTTAATGTTGTCATCCTTTCTCCTCATGGTTACTTTGCTCAAGATGATGTCTTGGGATACCCTGATACTGGTGGCCAGGTTAGTTTAACATGAATTGTTTAGTTTGTTTGTGAGAATCTCATACTATTATACCTATCAAGTTTAACTCACATGCTTTACTTGATCTTCAATATAGGTTGTTTACATCTTGGATCAAGTTCGTGCCTTGGAGAGCGAGATGCTCAGTCGCATTAAGAAACAAGGCTTGGATATCATCCCTCGCATTCTCATTGTAAGTCATAATATAGTACTCTCTTGGTTTCGAATATAAGCAAAAAATTCTATGAATTTAGCTTACATGTATATTGTGTATGGATAATTCTCTGATTGGTTGGTACTTGTGGATTTATGTTCTTATTAAATACAGATCACTCGTCTTCTCCCTGATGCAGTCGGAACTACTTGTGGTCAACGGCTTGAAAAGGTCTATGGAACTGAGCATTGTCACATTCTTCGAGTTCCCTTTAGAGATGAGAAGGGAATTGTTCGCAAGTGGATCTCACGATTTGAAGTCTGGCCTTATCTAGAAACTTACACTGAGGTGTTATTTTGACCTATAATCCTCACATTTTCCAACATTTTGATGTTTTTTTAATTGTAATCTAACATTCAGTTCAATTATATGTATCTTGTCATTAGGATGTTGCTCATGAGCTTGCCAAAGAGTTGCAAAACAAACCAGATCTGATTGTTGGAAACTACAGTGATGGAAACATTGTTGCCTCTTTGTTGGCACATAAATTAGGTGTCACTCAGGTTTGTCCACATGAAGAATTATACTAGTTCAAAGTTTCAACATTTTGTTGACTATGCTTTGGTCTAATGTTTGCCTTTCATCCATTATTACAGTGTACCATTGCTCATGCACTCGAGAAGACTAAGTACCCCGAATCCGACATTTACTGGAAAAAATTCGAAGAGAAGTATCACTTCTCCTGCCAATTTACCGCTGATCTTTTCGCAATGAACCACACAGATTTCATCATCACTAGTACCTTCCAAGAGATTGCTGGAAGGTGTGATATCCCTTCATTCATTGTTCTTTATTTCTGCTCCTTTTTTCGTAATTTTTATTTCTTTGATTAACAGACTCACTAAAATTGTTGTATTTTCTTGTACAGCAAGGATAAGGTTGGACAGTATGAGAGTCACACTGCCTTTACTCTTCCAGGACTCTACCGCGTTGTGCACGGTATTGATGTCTTCGATCCAAAGTTCAACATTGTATCTCCAGGAGCTGACCAGACCATTTACTTCCCTTACACCGAAACTAGCCGCCGATTGACATCCTTCTACCCTGAAATCGAAGAGCTTCTTTACAGCTCAGTTGAGAATGAAGAGCACATGTGAGTTTCTCTCTCCCTCATTTTCTTTATTTCCTTTAATGTTATTGTTGTTGTCATTGTTGCATGAAACATCATCTAAACGAATGTGATTCAACTGTAACAGATGTGTGCTGAAGGACCGCAGCAAGCCGATTATCTTCACGATGGCAAGGTTGGACCGTGTGAAGAACATTACAGGACTTGTTGAGTGGTACGGCAAGAACGCCAAGCTTCGTGAGTTGGTGAACCTTGTTGTTGTTGCCGGAGACAGGAGGAAGGAGTCAAAGGACTTGGAAGAGATAGCTGAGATGAAGAAGATGTATGGCCTAATCGAGACCTACAAGTTGAATGGCCAATTCAGATGGATTTCCTCTCAGATGAACCGTGTCAGAAATGGAGAGCTGTACCGAGTGATTTGTGACACCAAGGGAGCTTTCGTGCAACCTGCTGTTTACGAAGCTTTTGGTTTGACAGTTGTTGAGGCCATGGCTACTGGATTGCCAACATTTGCAACTCTTAATGGTGGCCCTGCTGAGATCATTGTCCATGGCAAATCTGGATTCCACATTGATCCTTACCATGGCGACCGCGCTGCTGATCTCCTTGTTGAATTCTTTGAGAAGGTCAAGGTTGATCCATCTCACTGGGACAAGATCTCTCAAGGTGGTCTCCAACGTATTGAAGAGAAGTAAGCTACTATAACCATGTTACATAGTTTTCTTTGTTTAGGTTGTGTGAATTGTGATTAACTTGTTTTGGTTTTTGCTTTGCTTCCAGGTACACATGGACAATTTACTCTCAGAGGCTTCTTACACTCACTGGTGTCTATGGCTTCTGGAAGCATGTGTCTAACCTCGACCGTCTTGAGAGCCGCCGCTATCTTGAGATGTTCTATGCTCTCAAGTACCGCAAATTGGTAAGTTTTTATATTAGACGATGTAAGATTGAGTTAGACTCGAAAACTAATATAAATATTTTTCCATCAAGTTACTAATCAATGATTTTGTTACATTTTTGTGTACTTCAGGCCGAGTCTGTGCCCCTAGCTGTTGAGTAAAATCTGAGGCTTTGAAGAGTTAAATGAAGAAATGGAGAAACCGGCTTTGTTCTCTTATTTGGAGTCTTGTTTTGAGTTTTATAAATAAAAATGTCAATGATTTTGATTTTGTTAATTTAAGCTTTGGATAAAAAAATTGCCAATGTCCTCTTAAAAAAAAATTGTCAATGCCTTTTTCTTTTGCATGATTTGAAATGTGATTGGGAAGCTTGAATGGTGGGTGTTTTGCCCCATCAATTCAATTTTAAGCCGTGCCTTTATTTTACCAAATTCTAGTTCCACCTTTTCTCTTTATGTTTTTTTCTATGATCACCTTTTGTCTTCAATATATCCTTTACTTTTGAATAATATACTTGCAACTACAACAAAAAATCATAGTCATATCTATAGTAGTATAAAGCAAAGGATACCCCTCAATCTCATCTTGTTGTTATCTATCATTAAGAAAAATGCAATAATTGACGTTATAATTTGGATGCAATTGTCATTGTCAAATTTCATAGTTGGTGAAGTATAACTCACTCACGAGCGCAATGGGCAATGCAAGTCATTTTCATTTGGCCTAAAGTGTTGTTGGGTCATAAATGCTACGTTG
>Ga0228710_1000769_pt1 | contig 44096 bp, 22 predicted proteins | sample MedpolnodulmetaG_FD_177995 | JGI IMG/M metagenome (GOLD analysis project Ga0228710, IMG submission 177995) | Root nodule microbial communities from Medicago polymorpha collected in Santa Monica, California, United States - pink nodules | ecosystem: Host-associated > Plants > Roots > Nodule... | reverse complement strand
TATAATAACTTGCAATTGAAGTAAAATAGTTCTAAAAGAAAATAATATTTAAATAAAACTAAATCAAATATAAATAAAATAGACTTAAATAACATATTAAAAACACTAATTTATTGACTCATCAGTAGTATATGAATATATGTGGTGTCGAGTCATATGTTCATGCATACATGGTCAAGTCCTATTGGTGATGATTATGATATTTCAATATCCAGTGGTGATGATTGGGATATTTCAATATCTAGTGGTGATGATTAGGATATCTCAATATCCAGTGGTGATGGGATCAATCGGTAAAATAACCCCGTCCTCCAAATATGGTACCGCATGCATATAGAGTCGTGTCTAGAACATTGCTTGCATATGTGTCTATATGACATGTCACATACTTAAGTATGTGGAATATGTGAATGTTTGTGGAGAGTTGTACATGAACATGGTAACTGAAAGCAAGGTCACAGAAGCATTGGAGCAAATGGTGAAGGAATGGTCCACTCTCAAAGGTATACTGCAAACCAAGAAAGTGACCGAGAATCAATGCTGCAATAGCCTTCTAGATTATTTATTCTCACCAACCGGTAAACACTTTATGATAAATTGGTCGATGTTACTAAAGAAGATCGCAAGAAGCATGAAGACGACTCTCCAAAGAAAAAGGAAGACCCAATATGTTTTCGCATACCAGTTACCATCAAGGGAGTGTATGTTAGAGAAGTGATGCATGACCTTGGATCTAGCGCAAATATGATGTCACTATCACTTTTCAACAAGATTGGAGGAATGAAGTTGAAACCTTGTAAGGTAAGAATAGGACTTGCTGATGGTTCTCTAAAAAATGTTGAAGGTATGATAGAGACTGTGGATATTAACATCGATGGATTCACTTTCCCTATCGAGGTAGTTGATGAAAGTCATCATACACTATTTCTAGAGTACTTTTGGTTAAGTTTTTAGTCTATTTTCATTAGTTTAATATTTAATTTATAGTCATTTTAAATAAATTGTTGTTTTTAATTTATTGAGTCAAATAGTGTTATATTGGTCAATTAGTGTGACATATTTTTAAGGCTAAAGAAACTTAGAAGAAATGAGTGTGCCACTTGTTTAGACAAGGAAGAAAAGGTAGCAAAATGTGAGGTGGGAGAAGGAAAAGAATTGGGCTTTTGACTAAGATTTTGTTGTTGACCCGAGAGAAGAAATAGGAAAGGAAGGGGCTGACGTAGGGATGTCAATGGGTATCCATGGGTACGGATAGAATGATACTCATCCCCACCTAATTGGATAAATATGATACCCGTGTCAGCCCAGTACCCTCGTAGGTACCCACTATGCGGGTACCCGCGGATATTGAAGTATCCATGGGTACCCATGGATTTTTTAATTTTTAATTTTGTAGTACAAATAATAACTTTTTTTAATTACCAAAAAACTTCAAATTTTAAACATTCATACATAATCCATTCCAAATTTCATAAATCATACATAATCCCTAGAAAATTCATGATTCTTACATAATCCATAGGATATGTTTTATGATGTGAATGAAGTGGAAACAGTGAACTTAATAAGATGAATTAAAAAAATAAAAAATAAAAATAGGTTATTAACATGGAATCTTAGGCGGGCGGTAAAATTTCCTTCAATAAGGTAACAACTTTAAGTAATAAGATAAGATAAGATATATAATGATATTTTAGTAATTTACTTGATTTATGATTGGGTATGGGTACCCGTGAGTATGGGTACAATCAAATCCATGTCTGTATCTATATAATAATGGGTAGTCAAATACCCGTTTATTATACCCATGGATACCCGTTTAGCTACCCGCCCCGTGCCCGTGACGGATTTTACCCTCGGATACCCGTGGGCATGGATATTTTTGCCACCCCTAAGCTGAAGACACAAGAGGCATCGCACTGTTATAAAAAGGTAGCTGCACAACATAGAAGAAGAATCACGTTTTTGGTAAGGGATCACGTTTCGGAAAGGGAGGGTTTTGGAGTATCACGGTTTTGGAGTTGAGGAATAGTAATGGCACATGGAAATTCCAATATAACAACAACACTGATTGAGAAAAATTGAGGAGCACCGCCAACAACAATGACGGAATTCTATCGGTTTATTTTCTTCTTTACGTTGTTTGCTTATTTGATCATGTCTAGCTAGTTTCCTTTGATTAGGTCTTTCAGATGATTTTAATTTAAGTTGTTTGAACCATGTGATTGTATAAACTCTTTTCAATACAATTATAATCCTAGTTTTATTCATAATTGTTTGCTCTTAATGTTTTTTGTATATTGATCACATATAAACTGAGTTCAAATATCAATTGACTACTGACCCTAACTATTGAATTGGATCTAATAATTCTGGTTAATCTAATGAGTCAGTCTAGGGATAGATGATTGTTAGGTTATGACATATAAATTAACGTTCATAAAACCTTCAACGGTTACGGACTCACCTAAGGGATTATGGTGTTGTAGCTTTAGAAGAGTGTTCCAAGTCAAGGGATTGATCAAAACTATTTTGTTAATTTTTCGTGAGACTAGAAAAATAATTGTAGAGACTAGGTGCAATTTACCAAACATCGATAATTAATTGATTCGAATGACCTGATCATTTTAATCTCTCATATTTTCCAACACAATTTATTTTTATTTTTATTTTCTATTCAATTCAAATATATTCTCCGAATACCCTAGTTGTTAAATCCTTACTATAATTAAATTGTCGAGTTGAGATTGAAACAATTCCTACGGAGACGAATTTATTTTATTACTTCGATAGTTTTAGTACACTTGCTAAAAGTTCTATCAGTAGTAGTTAAGGAAATGAAGGGACTTGATAGAGTTCAAATGATCTTAGGGAGGACTTTTATCGCCAATGCCCGTGCTATAATAAATGTGGATCAAGGGAAAACGATCATTAGATCAGGAGACGACTACATTTCCTATAGAGTTTCAGGACAATACCGTTACTTAAGGAAAAGGGGTATGCCGAAGGAAGAAGCCAACCTGAAGGCTAGGGGCTCCCAGACACAAGTTAGACATATTCGTCAGGCTCGGGACGTGAAATACGCGTTGAATAGGAGGCAACCTATTTCGTCAAGCTAATGACCTAAAAGAAGCGCTGAATAGGAGGAAACCTATTGATCATCGTGACAGAGATGTTAAACACGCGCCGAATGGGAGGCAACCCATTAGTTTATTTTTTTCTGCATTTATTTTTCATTTTCAATAAGCTAAGCTGATATTTCCTTTCTAATCAACTTCATTTCTTTTTCTGTTACTAATCCTCAAGTTTTTATCTTATAAAATTTTATTATTTGTATTTACATTTACAACATTTCCTTTTATGCTTTACTTTATTTTAGTCTTAGATATTCATTTCAGAACATTTACAGAGGAGGCTAGGTTACCCTTCCATTCAAGAGAACGATACCTATTGGGGCTTACTACTAAAGGTAGTCACAGGATCACCATCACTTTTCTGAATAGCATAATCGGTGAGAATTAAAGCCAAATATTTCCAATCCATTATATTACTATAATTCTTTCTATCATGAGTGTTCCATATGAATGCTACTTTTGCTCGAATTTGCGGTTGTTCTTTGCGAACGATCGGTTAAGTTATATTACACACGAGACATTTTTTTGGGTACCTTGAGCCTTTCAAGACACTTTTTTATATCCTTATTATCCTTTGTGAAACAATTTTGATCCTTTAGATGCAATTTTCTTTGTTGTTACTAAGTGACGAATCATGTCACAGTCCTAAACCTTAAATGCAACATGTTTGATTTCTCTTGGAGTTAGATAAGTAATTATATTGACTTGATATGGTTTGAAACTAAGTTTGAGATTACTCTTTAGAATTAGCAACATTTTTAAGTTTGGGGTGGGGTACCAGTGGAACTTATTTATCAAAAAAGAAAAAAAAACTAAAAAATGTAGATTGTCACGAGTCTACACAAAAAGTAAATAGAAAAAAGAAAAAAAAAATCAAGAGCCAAAAACTTCAAAAAATTTGGTCTTTTAAAAAAAAATGTTTATTTATTTCAAAAAGAAAAAGATAAATAGTTTTACTGTAGTACCCACTTTGTTTGATTCAAGGAAGGAAGGTTAGCAGTTCATTAATGTTTAGTAGGAATCCTTAGGTTGATAATATAACTTCAAGTTCTTTTGTTAGCCTATTTTCCCAAATATATACACCCTTAACCTAAGCTACGTTATAACCCTAAAAGACCTCAAAGTGTGTATATAATTTAATCTTGATTGTCTGTTTAGAATTGTCTCAAATTTAAAGCAAGGTACATGCTGTAACGCCCTATTTCTATTAAAGCGATAAAACACGCGAATAAAGCATATATTCAAGAAATAGATGCTACGTCTTCAACAAATATCATAGAACATGCATTTGTAAAATTCTCAACAGTCGCAGCGGATATAAATCATACATCACCAAAGTATACATGTCATAAGATCAACATACATCCATAAATAAAAACTTCAAAACCCGACAAATGGGCAAAATCTCCATAACATAAATAAATCCAGAGTAGTCAATCTAGAATAATCATAATGACAAACATCCTAGATCAGAGCCTATTCTAAGACTCCAAAGATCGAAAACGGAGATAGCTTCCGCGATCCAAACACTCACCAAAGCAATCAACGACTACTCCTGCACGCCGTCTACCCATTCATACAAATAGGTAGGCGGTCCACCACAGACGACTGGGGGTAAGCTTCACATCAATCATAATCAACATATGAAAACATAAGCATTCAAGGATTCATACATGTCACATAAAAATACCCATCCTTCCTAGAATACTAACATCACATGATTATTATCCCCCATTCTTTACACCTCAAGCTATCGCATTACTAACATAGCATATCAAGCATATTTAATCTCTAATCAAGTCATCGACAGAAGCTCATCATTTATCAACATCAATCAATGAAAGGATTACTCACCTTATTCCTCATTTAGCATACTTAACTCAACAAGTACAATTCATCATTTCAAAGTTATAAGCAAGCAATCATCATTATCAAGGAAATCACCACATCATATGCATATACATATACAATTCTCACCTCATTGCTATTACCAAAATAATTATCATCAATTAGATTTCACCAAGTGTATAAGCACCAGCAAGTAAGACATGCAATTAGAGCATAATTCAATTATTCACAACTGTCAACAAATCCACCAATGTACATATACACCAATCCACATAATCACAACATTCACCGAATTCCACCAATGTACAAATTCATCAAGTCATATATTCAATTATGACACGACTCCTCAATTACTCAAATGCATGCAATGTTCTAGACTTTGCTAGATGCATGTGGTACCAAATCACCTCAAGGTCGTCACCTTTGATGCAACAAAAACATCGTATGTAAGATTTCGCACCCGTCTTAGATTATCACCGAAGTAAAAGAGTAACCCTCCCTTACAACATCAAGACTCAACATGACTATGATGCATGGACATACAAGCAAAGACTCGACAATGCAAAATCACCTCATAATATTCAACAACAATATAAAGGATAACCTCCATTTATATTGATCACCTCAACAATAATTGCATTATCAATTATTTACGTCCACACAATCAATCAAGTTATAATTCAATTAAGAGTCATCACCACATTGTCATCATTCACTTAGCATGTATGCAATCACCAACAAAATCACCATCACTTAGCATATATGCATTTACCAAAAATATCACAATCAATTAACATATATGTATTCACCAACAATATCACAATCAATCAACATATATGTATTCACCAACCATATCAACTTCTCCACATAATTCAATAACAACATACGATTTCTCACATTCCAAGTAAGGGAGAAAATACACCACACTATGATAAACATCATATTCAACACCTAGAAATCATTCACATATCTCCATATAATCATATCAAACTATCCACAAAAGATTTGCCAAGTATTCGGCTTAAAGATCATTTTCGACAAAGTTCGTCTCTCATTTTACAACTTTAAAACAATTGAACCAAAACCAAGTAAATAAACTCTGGGGCCTCGACTATGTATACACTTAGATCACATATGAGTGTAGTTGAATATACATGTGCGTTTCACCAGCCGACTTCGACAAAATCGACAAAATCATAAAGTTACGATAAGTTCGTATCATTTCTTCTATATTGCAAAACCAAATCATTTTCAAAACAAAACCAAGTTAGATTCAACAAGACATAGGTTAAATACTCTTAAGCCATTTAATTAAACTCCTAGTACTTCTAGTTTTGAGGTTTGGAAACATTCCATAAGTTTTGGGTTGACTTAGAAATAGTTATGCGGAATTTTCGTAAAATTTCACCAAGACCTCCTTGGAGTGTTTTCATCATATCTAAAAATCTAAAAATCATTTTTAAGTCAAACCAAAGCCACTGGAAATCTAACACAATTATCTAAAACTTTCGTGTTTACACCAAAGGCCAATTCAAAACAGAAAAGGGCGAAAAATGTGAATGTTTTCCAGATTTGCGTGACAGAAAATCGGTGGCCGAATTGCAGCATTCGGGGCCCGATTTTTGTCGAACCAAAGCTGGAAAAAAAGCTTAGAAATCGGTGGCCGATTTTGGCAGTTCGGGGACCGATTTTGGGCTTCACAGCAGTTCAAAAATCAACTTAACATGCGTTTTTCACTTAAGAATCACTCTTAAATCACTAAACTCAAACACAACACTCCCAAATCAATTCAAAACATTGTCTAGGGTCATAACACTTGTAATACCCACTTACACTACTTCAAATTATTAAGTTCACACCAAAATCATAATCAACCCATTTTTATTCAAACTCATTAAAGAACAACAACTTCATCACAACTTAATTCATACCCAATCCATGATATGACATTAACAACAACAATTAACAACTACTACAAGTCATAGTCATGAATTCCACCACAAATCAACAACATGTCACAATTCATCTATTGAGCATAATTCACAAACTACTCATTTATATATATCATGAACATGAAAATTCATCATCAACAACTCAATTATCATCAAATTCACCTACTCAAACATATCACTAAATCAAGAGCACGAATTTCAGCAATTAAGTTCACAATAATCACTTATTTCAATTAAGCACTTTTGCATATAATTAGAGAAGAAATTAAACTAAGAGATTATGATTGAAATCTAACCCCCTTACCTCAATAAGCAATAATCCTAGCAAAAGCTTCAATTAAGCTCCTAGAATCTCTATCACCTCTTGGTTCCTCAAGCTTCTCTCTTCAAACTCTCTTCTCTTCCTCTTGCTCTTTCTCTCTACCTCTTCTCAAAATTTGTAAAATGATTGTGTAACCCTATTTTCTTTAATGACTAATACTTATATAGTCTCTACATAATTGGGCTTAATCCTCTTAATGTCTTAATGGGTTCACAACACTTATAAACTAACTCCCAAAGTTTCTATCCACTAACGGTTAAAAGTTATCGAATAATTACAGGTCCAAAACTAATTATCACTACTGAATAGTAACTTAGTAAAAATAATGGTTCTCACTTGAAACACTAAAAATAACCCTCACCATGAAATTACTAATTGACCCTTGCTCACAAAATGACCAAAATACCCCTGAGTCTAAAATGACTATAATACCCTTCTAACACCGAAATCCACTAATCCTAAATCAAAATACACACAGAGGCAATTAATCAGATATAAGTACATATAAACATATATAAATAAATAAAATAAATCTAGCGAAAACGTGTTGTTACACATGCATGTGACGACTGGAGTGAGCAAATGTCGTGACCAACCCTACTGCCTTTAGGAGATATATATGTGTATCATGGAAAAGAGTGTGGTTGAGTATATGAGCTACTTTCTTCAAGTCTGTCCCGCTTGAGTGTAACGAGGTAAGTTAGTCAATGTTGTAATTTATGTTTTTCTTGAAAATAGTGCAAAAAATAATTTATGTTTTTCTTTCGTTACTTAAGGACAAACAATAGTTTAAGTTTGGGGTTGTGATGCCAGGTCATCTTACGTTATTCTTAGCATATTTTTCAGTTGTTTTTAGTATGTTTTACCAGCAAAACAGAGAAGCATTAGTGCAATTGCCTATGATTTTGGGACTTTTGTAATGTTTTCTATATTTGAGTATGTAGTTCTGTTCTTCCCAAAACATAGCAATTTTAAGGTGTTTTTGGTAAAATTCACGAAGAAATCATGCAAATCAGCAAAGACATTCGAAGATTGTGTGGTCCTTGGAATGATGAAGAAAGAAGATTCAAGAGGCCTCAGAAGACTTTACAAAGGGAGGAATTATGTTCTCAAGTTCCAGGACAACTTACATAGAAGCAAACACCTAAAAAGGCGAAGAAAAAGGCGTTTCAGCACTCGAAGGTCAGGCACATGCTCCCCGGGGATGAAACCATGTGCATGGAGCATGGAGCAACCAGGAACATGCACCTTTCGCATGGAGGCGGTTTACTTGTGAGGCACATGCGCCTTAGGGATGCTCCATGCGCTCCGAACATGCTGTCTTGCCGAAGAAGTCACAATTTTGTGACGTTTTTGCCCCTAAAGCCTGTGGTTTAGCCCAAGTTCAGGTGAAAACTTTCTCTATAAATATCACTTTTCTCTTTCATAATTTCTCGTTCGTAACTGGAAGGAGTTCAAGAGAAAGGCGGTTCTAGGAGCTTCAGGAGGAGTTTCTATATCTTCTCCTTATTATTGTAGGGTATGTTTTTATCTTTTTATAATTTATCTTTAGTTACCTTGTGTAACTAAATCTTTATAGGCCAGGGTTCTAAAATGATCCTCTATTTTATTTGTTGGATATTTATTTAATTTATAGTCTTTATTCATTTATTTTATGTTCGTTATTTTGTTTTATTGTTGTGCGTAAGATTTGTCTCATCTAGAGCATAACCCTAGTTTAAGGTACTTAGATAATGACATGACCTAATATTGATATTTATAATATAGATATAGATATCTCCTAAAGTTTCTCCAACAATCTTGTAGTTGATAGCTCACGTCGTTATGATTTACTGTTTGACTATTGGTCTTCAACTATTAGCTATCAATATATTAAATTAATTTTTTAACTACCAGCTAACTTTTAAACTATCAACCAACTTATAGTTGATCCCTAAAAAAAAAGAGGAGTGATATTTGTACAATCAATTTTGTACAACTCTTGTGACAACTACTTTTTTCCTTTTTTTATTGGACAAAAACAATAAAGGGAGAAAGAAGAAAAGAGAGAATAAAAACATATGTGAGCATGAGATGGAGTGTTTTCAAAAGTTATCAAAAATTAGATTTACAAATATCATTTCTAAAAAAAAAAACAAAACCAACTTATAGTTGAATTTTATCAAATGAGCTTATATAAATTTTTGGGTTTAAAAAAGCAAAGATGAAAAATTTGTCATCGATGCAGTGTTTTTTGTTTGTTTTGGATTTGTGGATCGGAGATAACATTGTCATGAACTATTAGGCAAGGCAAACAAGGCCACTGCCTGACGCCCCAAGTTATTTAGTCTAGTGACTTGCCCGCCAATGAAAGCCACAAGAAAAAGTTGACTTACGTGGTGCACAATGTGTAAAGAAGGTCAAGAAACTGATTTTATAACTTATTGTCTTTTGTTCCACTTTTACCATTATTAATTTAACTAACATTCATATTTACCCTTTATAAATTTCTTATACATTAAAACTAATAGAACACCACTTTATAATTCATATTTTCATGCTTCTGTACGACACATACAATTTTTTATATTTCCAAACTTATGAAAAAAAGTTCAATATTTCTGGGTATATACTGACTACTTATTTTTTGGTTATTTGTTGTTATTCTTTTAACAATTTTTTTTTATCTTTTCGTAATTATTTTTTACTTTGTTTATAGGATGAAATATTATACTTTAATCATTCATGAAGTATAAAAATTGAATGAAATAAACTTAAAACAATTTTTAGCGAAGAATGTATTGATTATATTAATAAATTTAAAAGACTAAACATCTTTAATATTAATTTGTATAGATTGTATTATAAACTCTTAAAAAATATTATGAATAATTTTTTTTAGGAAATTAAGAATAAAAAATGTCAATTTACAATTATCAATTAGTTGAACCGTTAATTTTACCTAACACTTTAATTAGCTTATCAGCTATCAGTCAAGAATCATCAATTATAAGCTATCAGCTAGTTTATCATTTATATGCTATTTTTATCAAACAGAGCCAGAAGGTCCAATTAATTACATGTGTGACGATTAGGTTTGGAAAATTGAATTTCAATCGACAATTAACCTAAAAAATAGCTAATTTCTGCTAAAAGTTAGACAATAAAATAAGCATGTTTTTAAATTTAATGAATAATATATGATGGTAATGATGATTTTGATTTTTTTTTTTTTAGAGTTGAAGTGTTTTTTATTTTATTTGGTAATAAGAACTGAAAGTTTTTAGAGAAGTGTTAACTGAAGAAATTAATTAACACTTTAAAATAGAAGTATTAATTATAGAGTAGTGCTATCAATACTCTCTTTTCAACAATCTCTCTACGACTCACTTTTTTATTGGCTTAAACCATGGTGGGTCTCATACTTTAGAAATGGGTTTCACTCAAAGTGATGGGTCATACAATGATTTTATCTAATAAGAGAATAAGGGTCCGTTTGATGGTCAGGATAGAGAAACAGAATATGATACATTAATCATATCCTGCTTAAATCTCATGTTTGATGCACCAAAGGGATTGGATAAAATAAACCATTTTCCTATCCTATCCTGACTTTCCATTGTAATTTCTATCCTGAGTATAAGCTGAGTTAGAAATTATCCTGATGGGATTAGAAGATCATTCATTATTTATTATCTTGATATTCTGTCATTTTTAAAATAATGATAGCATGATAACACATGATAGAATTAATGCTTATCATGTCCTTATCAAACACATGATATAATTAATGCTTATCATATCCTATCTCTATCCAACTTTATATTACATCCTGCCTCTATCCTATTCGACCATCAAACGGACCTTAAGTGTTGAAAAAAGAGTGTCCCTAACATTCCTCTTAATTATATCTAGAGTTTTGATTATTTTCTAGTATATATTTTCTATAGAATATATTGATAACATACATATAATGGTTGCTACTATTAATAGAATATTTTCAAAATTAAAATTTCCCAAATCGTATATGAGATCAACAATGTTATAAGATATTGTAAAAAAAAATGTTACTGACACAGTTGACTCTAACACACATATTAATGCATATTTTTTATTTTTAATATATTTAATTATCTATTTAAAAAAATTATGAAAATTTAATATTTTGAAAATATTCATCGAGACGAATCTAACATCTTATATGATATTATTTCTTTTTGTATAATAGTAGAAAAATATGGCCAAAGTATGTCAGATCAACAATCAACATTGTCAAACATGTCATCTGATATAAGACTGGAGGAGTACAAGATTCAATAAACGAATTAGTCATCTTCTCATTGAAAGTGAATGTTGTAATTTCATGAGCGTTACCGGAAGAAAATAATTATTCCTAAAAAAAACAAGAAGAAATTAATTAACACTTCAATAGAAGTATTAATTATATTAAATCTGAGACCTTGAGAGAAAAACACTCCAAACTAAAACCATCTGACCAACTCTAAGTGGTTTTATTATTAATGTTTATATTTTGTGTATAACTATTATTAAATCACACTTTGTGTCCCATAAGTCCTAGGTCAACTGACAAAAATATCGAAATTGTTAGGTCGGACGTCATGACCGGGGTTCGAACCCCGGTACGTCCACTTTATATGTGTGAGTTTATGACGTCTTTGCCATCTAGTCTATCTAACCAAAAAAAAAAATCACACTTTATGTATACTTGTAGTTGTAATTGATTTTTCACATTTCAAAGCAATCGGTAGTATTAATTAAAATTATTTATGAGAAAAATAATATTAAATGTATTTTTTTTGGGTAGAAATACTAAATGTATCTAAAAATGAGTGTTTATATTATAATTTTTTTTAACTCAAATTTTTTTTTTACGAAAACAAAACGATATTCATTGATTTGAATGGACACAGTACATCAGATACAAACATCGCTAAAAGCATAAAGAATGAATTTGCGATCAAACTCACAGTACCCAAGTTAATAGCATACAACGAAAAAATACCTACAAATAATATGATAAAATCTAAGTCACCAAAATACCCATGCTTCCGGATCTGCAACTTTGACGCACAAATCATTGGTTGAATTTGTAATTGAGTGATGTCGATCTTTCAATAGAAACTAAACGAACACCGCGATAAAACGCAAAATCAAACGCCGCACAAAGCGACGAACAACACAACGCCGCATTTAGACGACTAAATCACAAAAAACACAAAAGGAAAACTTAGTGCGTGTGTGTGTGTGCGTGTGTGTGTGAACCACTTATTTAGATTGAAAGAAAAAGGAAAAAAGACGTGGAGAAGGGATTCTAGGTCAAAAAATGACCTAAAACCACCCCTCCTCGATGAACGAAGGAGAAATAAAGTTTAGAGAGAAGTTGGAATTTCTCTCACTAGAAAACTAGGATCGACTTCTGTTAATGGATGCTTATAATTACAACACACAAAGTAAAATATTCAGACACAAGCACGATTTTTTTTTGGTAAGTAGGTTATTGGTTAAAAATTCACTTTTTAAAAATATATAAGGTTCTTGAGGTTCGAATCCGACTCATACATATATAAAGCAATGTCTCTCCCGACAGCGACTGAGCACAATTTTTATTTTTTATTTTTATCAATGGGAAAAGAAACAAATGAGCACTATTATTAGTTTGGCTGCGCTTGACCGAAATTTTATGGATCAGAATATTAGTCATAAAAATTTGATTAGACTTCAGGAAGTTGCCAAATTTGAGATCATGCGTTCTACCGTTGTTGACGATATATAACACGTAGTTTATTGAGTCAAAAAAGAAAAACACGTAGTTTATAATTTGGTCTAATCCAATCCGAATTACCTTCGGTCAAGTTTTTAAATGTATTTTGGGTCTTAATACCGTGAATTTAGTAACTGAAAAATGAAAATGTGACATGTACTTTATTTTATTTTTAATGATGACATATGTATTTTTCTTGAACTCGAAAAAGAAAAAGAAAATTTGTGAAAAACTTGAATTATATCTAACATAATCAATTTAGAAGTCTGTTTAAAAGATATTGTGGTCCACATTTTAATTTTAATTAATAGAAGTAAGTTATTTGACCTTGTCAAAAAAAATAAGCAAGTTATTTGACACGCTATTGAATATCTTCTCCACAATTAATATATACATTGAATGATAACAAACTTTCGTGTGTAAGTATATATACACACACAAGTCCAATTCAATATTTCCACAAACCCAACGCAAGAACTGAAGCCAAGATGAGTCCTCTGATTAGAATCGCATTGGCAATAAACTCCTTTTCTAGCTCCCATACCTTAAGAAAACTCATGAAATACTCAACTCTCCTCCATATTTTTCTGAACTCTATATTCAATTTCTTTTTCAACTATCTATGCTATCCCTTATGCAAGCATAAAGGTTGTGATCATCAACTAAGTGTATACCAATATGTGTCCCAATCACAAGAAGAAGTAGATTGTGCTGTGTGTCTTTGCACAATGAAAGAAAGGGAAGAGATTAGAGTGCTACGGTGTGAACATGTGTTTCACAAAGATTGCTTGGATACTTGGATTAGATACAAATACAACAATACAACTTGCCCTCTTTGCAGAGTTTCAGTAGGTTCAATAAGAGAGGTTGATACTCAAGTTATAGTACATGATCATTTTCATGAATTACCGTGGCTGAGGTGACCCTTGACAATTATTGTCGGTGCTCGATCGTTCCAAAAGTAAATCAAATGTACAAAAGAAATTTAGTTGACTTTTACTTTATTTTATTATTTTAATGTTATTGCCAAAAAATATACAATTTAATAATTTTTTAATTGGGTGCATTGACATAGAGTTGAATCACATGTATCTCCTTGTGTAATTAAAGAATTATGTCAAGCAAAACTTGTTTCAAGACCATATACCAAAACTTTCACAGGTCAATATCCTATTCTACTAATATGCAATCCTCTGTGCATATATTTGAGAATCTTTAAAATGAGCAATACACATGACATATCATAATCAAATGCAAAGGAAAAGTTACTTGTAACAATGTAATGTTCAATCATACAAATCATATTTCAATCACACAATTTAAGACAAACTTTTTTTTTAATGATACCATTTATAATATACTAAAGTAACAAAGTATAACTAACAATCAAATAAAAATCTTCAACAACAAAATTTTGAAAATAATCTTAATAAATAATTATATAAAATGACATAATTTAAAAATTTTAAAAAATAGTATTGTAATTTATTAAATTTGCAAAAATAGATGTTTTTTTAAAAATTATGATATAATATTTATTTATTTATAGGATATATTTTGCACTGATTAAAAAACATAATTTCAAATGATTACATTGCTTCTTCATATGATTTTTTTTTGTCAAAATAAAAAACTAAAATTGAAATGGTCTAATGAACAAAACATTAAAAAAGTAAAAACAAAGAAATCTCCTATACATATATTTGAGAATAAACAATATGAAAAGTACATGTGACACAATATAATATTATTCACATATGTCACACACTACCACACTGACGCAAAATCATGAAAAGGATCATTGAAAAACAAATATATTTATCGTATTATATGATAATAATGAGGTTTAAAATGAAAAACATAACATTGATTACATTTCATCAGTTCATATTAATTAATAAATAAGCATACGTTGGCTTAAAAAAAAATAGATGCATCGACTTTATTGGAAGAAAAATAGCATAAATGTTGAATTTCAATCTATTCCACCACTTATACAAAATTCAAATTCAAAACAAGTGATAATAAGTTGAATTGAATCTTTTTTTTTTATTATAATATTTGTCATTGATAAATAGAAAAACGTGAGAGAAGTGTTTGTCATTGATACATAAACAATACAAGACTAATATCTGTTCCCGATACATAAAAAATGAAACAAATCATTTGCTTTGAAAATATGTTTTAAAAAAAGCACAAGACAAAAAATTGTTATGAAAAAAGATTGTAAGAAGCACATCATATATATTCATCATTGATACAAAAATCACGGGACAAATATTTGTCATTGATAAATATAAAAATCAAGATTAATATGTGTTCCTGATACATAAAGAAAATATGAAAGAAACACTTCTTTTATTGTTGAAAAGAAGAATAGGACTTTGATAAATAAAAAGACAAAAAATAATATATTTTTGAAAGTTAAAAAACAGTAACTTGTCTCCCGTGCGTTGCATGAGTTAACATACTAGTACATGTTATTTCAGCATCTAAAAATCAACAACTAATTAACAATCATATGAAAATCGAGATTACAAGAGTAACAAAAACAAATTAAAATAGAGATTAATTAGAATAAACTCACAGTGTATAACTACTTTACATTGTCAACCAATTACGATCAATATTTTTAACACAAACACAAGTGAATTAAAAATGGAAGAATCCAAATCAAATCTCTAATAATTGTTTTTGTTAACATATATTCCTCATTTTTGGTATTGATTGATTGCTTCTGCCTCCTATGATTTTGTTGTGTGTGGTTCTCATCATCACGTTCTTACTTTCCATGATAATTCGTTCCTTGGTTAATTAAGATATTAGGTACCGTAAGTTTGTTATGAAAAAATTGATTTTGTTTACACTTCCATGTGTGCTCGTGTTCTAACCTTTCCAATCAATTAAATGAATTTATTTTGGTTCAATTTTAAGTGGCATAATTCTTTCTTTTAAAGCAATGTCTCTTTGAAATCGATATAAACTTGAGATTAAACCTACCCAAAAAATTGTTGAAACTCATCTCGTCAAAGTAAAATAGAATCAAACTAAATCGTCTACCCGTGCTGCCGCACAGGTCATATACATTGTGAATATGTATATAATGCAAAAATTAAAACAGAAATCAATTGTGATATATAAATATAGTGTGATAACTGAAAAGTAAGATGATATCATTACATCTCTATTAAATGGTTACATGTTTTGAAAAATTTTCTTATACACTACATTTGTAGTTGTATTTATGTCGTCACCATTTTCATTTGTCAACAAAATTTCGAGTCCATTTCTGGATGTAACTCTTGATACTGCAACGCATAACTGACCATGGGAGAACACTGGTTGCGGAATATATATGCCAACATGATTAAGTGATTGCCCTTGACTTTTGTTAATTATCATTGCAAAACATACTGTTATGAGAAATTTTCTACGTTGAAATTTGAAGGGGATTCTTGTGTCCGAAGGTGTCAATGATAATCTAGGTATGTAAACTCTTTCACCAACGTTGCTTCCAGATATCACCTTTTCTTCCAAAACATGCATCCCCATCTTGGTAATAATCAAGCGAGTTCTGTTACACAACCCAGCAGTTATGTCCATATTTCGCAACAACATCAGAGGAACTCCAATTTTCAGTGTTAATTTGTGATTTGGTAGACCTGACGAATTAATTGTATTCAAAAACTCTGGTGTATGAACCTCATCAGGCTTGGTGCCCAATGTTGAGTCAGCTATAGGAGAATCAGAACTTAAATAAGTCTTTTCTTCACCAGGGATAAGTGACATGACATACTCATTAATTTCATCGACTATTCCATTTTTAGGTGTGAGTATGGCTCTAAGTTCGAAAAAAGTTGGATCATGCGTATTAGTTAAAATGGATGGATATATGCAATCATGCGTATTAGTTAAAATGTGATCACCTGAGCTGTGAATGAGTAAATCATCTGGAATTTCAACCTGTATACTCTCATCAATTACATCTCCAATTCTCAATACCCACTCACTAAGTGAGTAGAAACTTTGTGAATTAGTTTATGAGAACTTTGATCCCATTAAGACATTTGAGAGTTGAGCCCATTTGTGTAGAGCCTATATAAACTCTAGTCTTTTGAGGAATTAGGGTTTTACACTCATTTTGTCACAAAACTTTTGTAAGAGGTAGAGAGAGAAAGAGCAAGAACAAGGGTTAGAGAGAAGAGCTTGGAGACCAAGAAGAATGTAGTGATTCAAGGAGCAAAAGTGAAGCCAAGGCTTGGTTTGTGGTAAGGGGGATGATATACATTCATAATTTAAGCTAGAATCTCTTTTTCTACTTAATTCTATAAGTGCTTATTTTGTGAATTAAGATTTTTGTGGATTTAAAAGATGAATTTCGTGTACCCACTTTGATACTAAGTTTATGTATGTGAAATTGATGCTAAACATGTTGTTGTTGTTGAATTTACATGTTTGAATTATGGTTATATGAAACTTTGTTGATTTTTGCTCAAATTGATGTGAAATGATGTTGTGGTTGTAATTGTTGATGAATTCATAGTTAAATAATGTTGTTGTTATTGTGAGATGTTGTTGTTGTTGATTTATATCATGGGTATTCATAATCATAGAGTTTGTGTAAATTTGAGTTGTTTTTGGGAGTTTTATGAAAAATGGGTGAATTGATGATTTGTGAAGGAATGATGTTTTGATTTCAAGTTTTATATGGTTTTGATTGCCTTTTTAAGTTCATAAATGTTTAGACAAACTTTGAGGACGAATTTGGGTGTTAGGGGATCAAAATTAGGGTTTTGGAGTGAAAATGGATGTTTTTTCCAAGAGTTGAGTTTGTTGTGTGCTGTCAAACTCGCCATGGCGAGTAAAAGGTGGCCATGGCGAGTTGTATCAGTCTGTCAAACTCGCCATGGTGAGTAAATGTGGCCATGGCGAGTTGCACAATGCAGCAACTCATGATTTTTGCGTTCCGGGCATCCGGGGTCGATTCGGGTGGTTCCAAACTGATTCTTTTCATGTAATTAAATGTATTTGAACTTTCTAAACCTTTGGAAACATCATTTGAGTTAGATTGGACTTGGTTTTGTGAATCGTATCATAACTTTTTGAAAATAGTTCAAGAACATGAATTTTCCGAAAACTCGATTTCTCAAGGAAAAAGTGTAGGACTAAGGTTGTCTAGTATTGTTATAATTTGTAAAAATGTTTTGGATGGGATTCATGGACTCTAACTTCGTTTTGCTTTGAAAATTGAATTTCTTAAAAAAAAAGTAAAATGATACGAACTTTGCAAAACTTTGAGATTAGAGTGAGTTGGCCTATGAGACGTTGATGTATACACTACTGCACTCATATGTGATTTGTGTATATACTTAGTTGAGGCTTCAAAACGTGTTTGATTTGTTTTTTCGAATAACTTGGAAAATGAAATAAATGAGTCAACTTGTCGTAATTTTGTGATTTCTTGGAATTGGCCTAGGATACTCATATGCCTAAGCTACTATGAACATATGTGAGTAGTGCATGTGTTTTGTTGAGGCAATTGGATATGCTTGCTTAGTTTTGGTTTAATTCTTTATATGTCAACTTTCTTTGAAAGTGTTGTCTTTTGAGGATAATTTGATAGTGATGCTAAATGTCGATTGTTGATGGTGAATTTATACATGCTTAATGTTGATAATTGGATGTGGTGATTGCATGTATTGAATTATGTTGTTGAATTCTTATATGCAATTTGATGATGATAATTGTGGTGCTTGCATGTATGAAAGATGTTTGTTTTTTTGTGATGATTATTTGATGAATGATTGGTGATAAACATGTTTATGTTTTGTTGTTTGTTGAACATATTAAATGTTGATTGTTGGTGCTGAATTCATACATGCTAATTTTTATGGTGATATTGTTGGTGAATGCATGTATGCAAAATGAAGGTGATATAAGATATTATATACAATGATGGTGAGTTATTGTTGAACATATACATAGTGTTCGTATGTTCATGCATCATAAGTCGTGGATATTTATATCCAGTTGAGGTGATTTGCCAGCACATCAAATAAAGTTGTTTGAAACTTGATCAGATCACCAATGATCTTATGCCTGATTTGGTTATTGTCCTATGAAGGATCAATTTCAAATCCATTCCAAGTCTGGAGGAACACCGTTGCAGGCACAACTGTTGTTCTTGTACTAGCAGACACAAAAACAGAGTAGTGGAGATAGTGGTTGTACACTTCGTACAAATGTCCCTTTTCAATGCTCTCAACTGAATGAGCATCCAATGCCTTCAAATCCATTTGAAATAACCGTTGTTTTATTCTCCCAATCTTCTACAATGATAGGCATGATTTAATCTTCATTTGAACAACATTTTCAAGTTCTTTAGTCTTCCAGCTTCTGATGATCTTCATATGCTTCTGATGACGTCAGCTTCTTCAGAACCGCTTGTCTTCAGAACCTCTTTTCTTCAGATGTTTCAAGCATCCTTCTTGATGATTCCATTGCTCTCATTTGTTCTTCCAGAACCTATGCTTTAAAGAGACACTAAATTTTTGTCTATGGTCCTGCACACTTGAACAAATATTAGCATATCCAATTGTCAATTTTTAATACCTTGTTATCATCAAAACTTAAAGGGTAATGTTAAACATATTTTGTTCCAACAATCTCACGACATGTTGTGCAAAGATTTTGATCGAAAACGGTTTGAAAAAGGCCACGAAATGCACGCATGTTACTTAGAGAGCATGACATGTTTTAGAGTGAAAAAGGCACTGTCTCTCGACAGGTTTGAGATTTCAAGTAAAAGCAAGTAAAATTAAAGGAAAGGATAAAAGGTTAAACACATAAACTTAAAGGAAATGTAAAATGCATTGCATTAAAAGTAAAATGGTCTACAAATCAGTTTACATACATTCTGTATAGCTTGTTTCCCTATACACCGGTAGTTTGAGTGTTGTAAAATTTCTATAAATGATTTGCAACCCATTTTCCGACTAGGAAACTCTTATTTATACATAAAGAAAATGACTGGCAAAAGACTAATCCCACGATCAACACTTCCTCCATCTTGGACAACCACTTGTCCCCACGTTCCCACTAAGGAAAACCGCCTTTGAGCTTGAAATCGTGTCTTTCCCGCCTTGAATGCTTGACTTTGACACGATTACACTCCAACCTCGTTCCATCGAACTCTTAATCACGCGCGCTAAGCTTGCTATCTTGTCGAAATCCTCAATTTAAAATGAGAAAGTCTTTGATTCTTGCAAAATTAAAAGTCAACTAAATGTTGACCATATTAAACGAGTCTGTCAAAATTACAGGCTAACAGTCACCTAAGTGCTATCCATAACGATGCAACCATTGGTAGGTAAATGAAGAAGATGGTTTGTGTCTAATCGGTTCAAAAACTCATCCATAGACAATCTACTAGGCAAGTGGGCTCCTCTATATTGATGTGAACCGGTTATAGTATTCAAGTGTCCAATCCAGGAGCAGGCATGAGAAAAACATTTTATACATATTAGTAAGAAGACATACATTAACGGGCTCGTCTTTTCGTTTTTCCTAACAATAATTGATAAAAAAAATATATTAAATGAACGGTAAGATTGAAAGAAAAAAAATATTACATGAAAATATAATATATTTTTACATGTGGTCAAAATAAGATTTTTTATAATGTCTAATATTGTTTCTATTGTTGTCCATCGATCATTCTACACTTGTTAATTGGAGCTATATTAATGGGATCTACCTAACTTTTTAATTGATAATTTTAAAAAAATAGAAAATAGTTTAAATAAAGGAATTATTAGAAAGGAGAAGTCTAGTCCAAAATGTCATATCTCTTTGATATACGGTATAGATAGTTTTCAAATTTCATTGATAGCACTTCTCGTAGAACATAATATTGCTTCTTCGGTTTTAGACTACATCATATATAATATTGTTTCACGTGGAATTTCACAATACACGTTTTTTCCAAATTTAAGGAGGACAATTTGTTTTTCAATGATACTATATTCCAAAAAATTTGTTCTTTAAGGTATATTTCGACGTAATTAAGGAATAACTTAATTCATGTATATATAAGTACTGAAATATTCTTGTACTATAATCATTAAAGATTAGTATTAGCACTACTCTCTCCACCACTCATCTTTTTATTAGCTTAAATCATGATGAGGCTCACACTTTGAAAATGGGTTCTACTAAAAATTGTGGGTTATACATTGATTACAAGAGAATGAGCGTTGAAGAAAGTGTTGAAAGGAGAGTGTTTCTAACATTCCTCAAATGTTCGTAGTAATTTTAATTATATCAGAGACAATATTTGAAAGATAAATGTAAAAAATACGATATTATTTGAAAGATAAATGTAAAAAATGTGTTAAATTTTTAAAACACTCAATTTCGATACAAATATAATGAAACAACTATTATAACAGCGATCCAATGATGGATCTCACTACTTTTAATAAACTTTAATATAATATTTCATTTTTCTATTTTTATGTCTATAAAATTTGTTTTTCATAAAAAATAGTAAAGGCTCATCATTCAATCGTAAAAAGGCCTACTTGTTGTTCGTTTGTCTTCTATTCATGTGTAAGTAATTTTTGATATATAATTGATACATGTATCGTTCAAACAAAAAGTTCATATTTAACATGTCCAAAAAAATAATTCATGTGTCAGTAATCTTTGATATATAATTGATACATGTATCGTTGAAACAAAAAGTTCATATTTAACACGTCGAAAAAAAATAAAAGTAGTTCAACGACCAAAGTTTTGGAATATACCAAATATTTATTGGCGTTTCAATTATTTGATCTGATTCAAATTGTGTGGTCCAAAGGATTTCAAAAACTCAATAGCCAATAGGCAAGAGAGTGCTTGGTTATAAATATCGACATACAATACCAACTTTTCATGAATAAACAAAAGATTACCTTTGAGCAACTTGTAGTAAACATATAACATGCTCATGAAGTATTTCACTCTAGTTTACACTCATTTGATATGGGTGTTAGATTTTCTTCTCTTCTATCCCTTTTACAATCTCTATGATCCTCACTTGCCAGACATTGGAGAAGAGGTTTCTAGGTTACATGATGAATCAACTCTTGACACAAAGGAATATGTTGATTGTGCTGTGTGTCTTAGCAAAATTGGAGAAGGAGAGGTTACAAGAGTACTGAGGTGTGAACATGTCTTTCACAAAGATTGTGTAGATCAATGGGTGAGTTTAATAAATCCCACTTGTCCACTTTGCAGAAAAGCAGTTGGTCCAAGAAGGATTATTAGTGAGTTTGGAGCAGAAGTTTTATTTTTTGAGTTTTGTTCAGTTCATGCAAATGATGACAATGACACTTGGTGGCTACGCTGAATATTGGGCAATCATCCCTTTTATTTCACTTATTTGCAAAAGCAACGTGAAACAACTGTGATTTTAACGACCCTACCGTAATATCGAATATGTACTTAAATAAATAAATATAAACTAAAATGAGAAAATTCATAATCCACAATGTTCATATTTAAGTTCCCATGCATGGGGAAAGGAAATTAAGTTTTTCTTTTTTTTTTTCAGAAAGGAAATTAAGTTTTCTATTTCCCCTTAATGCAATTAGAGTCGCTAGTTGTATATTAGTAGAAATTATTTCCGTCTCAAATTATAAGTCATTTAGAAGGAAAAAAATTGTTCTAAAGTCCAAGTCATTTTACAATATCAATGAAATATTCATGTTATTTTTCCTATTATACCATTTATTATTTAGGGTTAAATATGTTTTTAGTCCTTACATTTTGCACCCTTTTGAAGAATAGTCCCTACATTTTATCTCTGTTATCAAAATTAGTCTTTGCTGTAAATTCTCTAACGGAATACTGATGTGACAGTTAGTGGGTTCCACTTATTTTAGGGTTGAATATGTTTTTGGTCCCTACATTTTGCGTGACTTTGAAGAGTAGTCCTTATTATTTTAGGGATTTTTAAAACATTTCGACTATTTTTCAAAGTCACGGAAAATGTAGGGATCAAAAACATATTTAACCTTAAAATAATTGGGACCCACTAACTGTCACATCAACATTCCGTTAGAGAATTTACAGCAGAGACTAATTTTGATAACGGAGATAAAATGTGAGGATTTTAAAAACATTTAATGAAATGTATGGACTATTTTTCAAAGGGACGAAAAATGTAAGGACTGAAAACATATTTAACTCTCTTATTTATTACTCTCGTTTATTTCAATTTTTCGATTTATCCTTCTCATACCATTTATTAAGGACAAATTTGTAAAATAACTCATAATATTTCTTTCTCTTACAAAATTAATTACACTTTTTAATACGTGTGGAATTCCCAAAACCACTTATAATTTGGTATGGAGGAGTATCCTAGTAAATTAGTTAGTTGTTCTTTTTATCGGATATATAAGTTTTATTTAATTCTTTATGTAATTCACTATCTCTTAATCAATATAATTTTCTCTTATTGATGACCTCTATATTAAAAATAGGAAAATGTTAACAAGTGCCCTAACGGCATTGTTTAAGCATATAAAATTAGCAACTTTTGTATTAAAAATTGTACGAGTATGACTTTAACAAGTGTTTGACTTATATTTTCAAGACATATTTTCCTTTTGTAGGTTCCTTAAACAATGCCTTTAAGGTACTTGTTAATAAGACCCTTAAAAATAAAACAAAAAAAGAATAGTACCCTTCCACAATATTATCTCATTTGACAATTTCACATGGTTAAAAAATATAATAAATGAAAGAAAGAGAAAGCAGTTGTTACCCAACATCAATGTTGTCTATTTGGGAATTTCAGTTATCATAGATGAAAAGTGAGGAATCATACTTTGTGAGTGATTTCTCAAATCATTATAGTTTTAGGGGTTTTCTAACATGAGCAACATTACATAGCTTAAGAGTCATTTAATGCATATTTTTCTCTCTCTACAATTAATCTTTCTAATCCAATTCTCTGTCATATTAATTAGCCTTAAAATTTCACCATCATTGTTGCAACACAATTACCGTACAACCACAAGTCTACCATCATTCCAATCACCGCCTCAACATTCTGCATATGATGTCCCTTAACATCATAACAATCAACTCCATAACCACCGCACCAGCAAGCTCTGACAACATCAAATTCGATAACTGAAATATGAAGGTGAGAAAAACACAAGAAGGGGGGTTGAATTGTGTTTGTTTTTTCTTCGTTTTCTCCTACTGAAGTCACTGTTCAGAAGCAGATATAGTTCAGCTTCTGAAGTGATAATCAGAATCTAAATGCAGCGAATAAAAATATATATATAGAGAGAGAGAGAAGAAAGACACAAAGCAATTATACAGGTTCCTTCCATAAACCGGAAGTAGTCATGTCCCCTTTGCACTTCCAAGGAGAGTTCACTAAAATGTAATATCAAATTACAACTGCTCAATGCTACAACTAGCACGAGACTTCAAATTACTCAAGCACAACTGCAAGAGATTTCCTATGCTCCTGAACAGAGTCAAGAGACTTCCAATGCTCAAGCACAACTGCAAGAGACTTCTATTGCTCAAGCACACAAGCAAGAGACTTCTAATCAAATAGAATTACAAAGAAGTTTGTTTGAGTTTGAACACTTGATATACAATCAGTGGTGTTCACAATACAAATCAGATATAGACTCTTAAGACTCTTAAGACTTTAGAATTTCTAAAATATGAACTTTGATAAGAAATTTTAAGTGACTTTAGATGCAGAACAATAACAGAGTTTGGGACTTTGAATTGTTGTATCAGTCTTGCTTTTTGTGTGTGTTTGTATATCTAAGTAGCAGGTCTTCACTGCTTTATATAGAGGTGTGAGAGATACGTTGGAAAGTTGCCAGCACAAAAAAGAGTCGTTTGAAGCTTGTTGAAAATCACCAATGATCTTTTGCCTGATATGGTTATTGTCCTATGAAGGATCAATTTCAAATGCATTCCTACTTTGAAGGAACATTACTGCAGGCATAGTTATTATTCTTGTCTTGTTGTAGAGACACGAACAGAGTAGTGGAGGAAGTGGTTGTACAGTTCGTACAATTGTCCTTTGTCAACGCTCTTGATAGAACAAGCATCAATGCTTTCAAATTCTTTCACAAAGGTCGTTGTTACACTCTTTCAGTCTAATGCAATGTTGGACGAGATTAAATCCATTACCCAGCCTTTGAAGCTTTAAGACTTTCATCTCCTGGTGAACTTCAGCTTCTGCTGATTTTTCTTCTGTTGAGATGCTTCTGACGAAGTTGCTTCTGATGACGTCATCACTTCAGGAGCACTTATACTTCAGATGCACTTTTTCTTCATATGCTTCAAGCTTCCTTTTTGTTGATTCCTTTGCTCTTTTTTGTTCTTCCAGAACCTTATAAAGATATCAAATTTTTGTCTATGGTCATGTACACTTGAACAAATATTAGCATATTCAATTGACAATTTTTAATACTTTGTTATCATCAAAACTCTAAGGGTAATGTTTGTTAAACACATTTTGTTCCAACAATCTCCCCCTTTTTGATGATGACAAACATTAGTATTTAAAATGTTCAATTGTTGTTAATCTAATTAACAAGTTAACTATATGGGTTTGAGGTTTGTAAGCTCCCCCTGAGTCTAATAGTACTTTAAGGTGAGGTTTGTAAGCTCCCCCTGAGTTATATCCATGTTAATTAAATTCATCATTAAAAACAAAATAACACTCTGAATAATCTCACATTAATAGGAAGAAAATAAAATACTCTTGGGTCTCTATCATTCATTTTCAAGAGAAGAGCTAATTAATATCACGGAAAAATGGGTTGAAATGGTTATTAAGAGAGAGAAAAAAATATGCATTAAATGACCCTTAAGCTGTTCAACATTGCACTGGTTAGAAAAACCCTTTAGAAAATAAATAATTAAAATTACATTTGAAACTACAAAAGACAAACTTTTTAGAACAAACTAATTGGAAAAATTTTAGTTCCTAATGTAAGGAGGAAAGAAAATTAAATTTTCCCTTAAAGCAATTACAACCACTTTTTATTATAGTAGTAGATTTAAAATCTAGGTTATACTAGGGGTGGACATTCGGTCGGTTTCGGTCAGAATCGGCCGAAAAACGAAAATCCGATGTAACCCACGGTTGGAGCACTATCATCCATTTTCGACCACTAGAGCTCACGGTTTGAGCGGTTATTGGGTTGAACAGTTCTCGGGTTCGACGGGTGGTTTGACTCGGTTTGTCGTAGGGGTGGACAAAAACCCGACATCCGACCCAAACTGAGTTTAACCGAAGGAAAAAAAACCGAAACGGACGGTTTTGAGCGGATTTATCGGGTCTGCGGGTTAATTTGACGGTCTTCGGTGGATTTGGAAGGTCGAAATTGGATATGATAATTGAATCCATTACAAACTGAAACCGAACGACAAAGACAACTATCATATATATAATAGGGTTAATTAAGTTTTTAGTCCTTATAAATATTCACAGTTTTGTTTTTAGTCCCTACAAAATAAAATCACACTTTTTAGTCCTTGTGACATTTTTCTTAAGCATTTTAGGGACCAAAACTGTTGATGGAAATTTTTTACAAGGACTAAAAGTGTTGATGGAAAAATTTATAGGGACTAAAAATGCTGATGGAAAATTTTATAGGGACTAAAAAGTGTGATTTTATTTTTTAGGGACTAAAAACAAAACTGTAAATATTTATAGGAACTAAAAACTTAATTAACCTATATAATATGATTTTAATTACTATCTCTCTTCAATGATGTCAGTGTAGACCAGGACACAGATAAAAGAAAGTGGCAAAGTCAGTTTTTTACCTGCTGTTTATGACCACTTGTCCACTCCACCTATCACTTATCCCAAATTTTTAACAAGTTCCCAATGTTATTTATACTAGCACATTAATTAATTAAGAGTAGTGTTAACTTGTGTTCTTAGGGCAAATGTTAAGTAAATCAAAAGAAGAAATATTCTCTAAAATTGTGTGCACTCAATTCACTAAAAAGTTAAAGATTAAATGAAATACACACATTCCAATAAACTATTTCTACTTTTGATTCATTAACTTATGTCTTTATGGCACAGGTTAACATTTCCCATTAATTAATACTACTATATATGTGATTAGTATCTTCCTATAATGAAACAAAATTACTGCAAGTTATTTAAAGTTATTTTCATGTTAGATGTTACTACAGTACAAGTTTTATGTTCTCTACATAGTCATTTACCATCTTATTTTATTAATCAAAGTTGAGTAAGCAACTAATGTCACTGTTCTTCTTCTTCAAAGGTTCTTTTCTTTTTCAATCTTCTTTCTAACATAAACACACAGTTCAAGCACAAACTCTTCATAAACTCACTACAATCTAACGAACATACACTTATCAAAACCATGTTTGCTTCATCTAAGCTAAATCTATCAAAATTTATTCTTCTTTCTTCTATGGCGCTAGATCTTATAGTTTTGATTTTTGGATTTTCCAACTTTTTTCTAGTATGCGACAAACTTGTGGAGGATCAACCGCCATAGAGTTTTCAAGCTGGATATCCATAACACTTTTTGTTTGTTGCTTCTGTTCATTCTCCTTTATAATACGTTACACATGTAAATTCTCATCGATTACATCTTTTTCCACTTGCGCTTCACCAACACTAATCTCATTCTCGTGGTCTACCATACCCTCATCACCACTAATATTTTGAATCACATTTTCCAAAACAAATGGAGATGCCATAGTTGCATTAACTAGTGGTATGCTGAAATGCAAAAAGACATTGACTTGATTCAGCAAGCTTGGGTTGATGAAAATGAGTGTAATGAAATTTCTTTCATTCCTTATTTGTCTAAGAACCAGAGAAAGAAAATATATCGGATTGGTAGAATCGTTGCATATAACACTCGGCCTATACATCAAGAAGGGTGTTGGCCGATATGATGGGAACAACGGAAAGCTAGGGAATGAATAGATTATCCCCTTAGTTTTGAAAGTTTTTTTTGAAAGTGTGGTTTTACAATACTTGTTTGAAAGTGTACCTTAGAAATTTGGATTATGCAAAAGCTTCAATGATAATAGAATAAGCAATGATACAATGATAATTCAATTAGGAATAAGAAATTCACACTTGAATTATTACTTAACAATCAATTAACTATATTTCCTATTTCTTTATGGATTTTGATAGTCACGTTTTTTCTAAAATTTGGATTAGTTGAATGTCAAAGAACATTTATCGATTTTGATTAAATGTAATTACACTCTCTTAATAGGTTATCCTTATAAGTAATTATTATTCTTCTACCTATGTGGATCTATGACTTTTATAATTGAAAACTCATTGGCAGAACCCACTAACCACAGACTTGTATATATGAGTATTGTAACTCATGATGATTTGATTAAGTCTACAATATTTTGAGTTAGTGGGAGTTTGTTATAGCATTTTAAAATGCTTGTGCCATTCTTTAGTGACACATTCTTCTTAATTCAAAGTGTCACTATAAATTCATCATTTGTTACAAAAGTGAGTCTTTGATCTGTATGATTTGTTTTCTCTATCGGATTCAATTTCTGCAGCATTAAAGCTTATTTCTCTTTTGGATGACTAGTGCTTTGACCATACATAAAAGTTTTAAAATTTAAATTCTTTATGTCAAGTGAAATATTATATTCTTTTAGTAATTGAGTATTGTCATTCAAGTGGGAGACTGTTAGATTAATTATTTAATTAATCAACTATGGATTGACAATAATCAATTATTATAAGTTAATATTATATTATAAATTATGCTCTATTGTGTTAAACACTAATTAGTTGATGAATATGTGTGATTGAGATATTCTTTTTATATGGACCGTGATGGGTTGGACTATTTAGTTAAGCCCAATGAGAGGTCCTTGCCCTCAGCCGTTTACCTATTTAAACGTCATTCCATCAGACGGTTAAACTCTTTGACTTTGCAAACCTAAACAGAATGAGGGTAGTCATCTTCTCATGCTTGTTGGTTGTCATCCCTTCATGAACCTAATTCAAGGTACACAATTTCTTCATCCTTCTTTGTTATTGCTATATGCTATAACTTGTATCTAATAATCCATGACTAAACACTAAAACTTTTATCATTAGCTTGATATATCCCTCCACGGGGACTCAGGGTAGCACTTGGGTGACATTGTGGTTGGTGACATTGTGACATTGGCCAACCACAATGTTACAAGTGTGTTTCTTCTTTCTCTCTCACAATATTTTTTTGTTTCTTTGTACATGTGTGACATTGTGGTTAGCCAATGTCACCAACTACAATGTCACTCAAGTATTATCCCGAGGACTCAATGCTGATTGATAGGTGGCAGTTGCAACTATCTACCAAGTATTACGTTGCTCCTCTGATATATTATTTTTAATGCGACTTATATAAGTTGACACTTCACTAATTGTGTATCTAAGGGTGTTTCCTCCTTCAAGTTCTTTGTCTTCAAATTAATCCTAGTCTTTAACAACAATGGAAGCGCATTTTCAACCTAGTAAATAATGAAGACAACTGTTAGATGCGATTCCTGTTGTCAAGCAATTATCTTCAGTTAGTTTTTTTAAAAAAAAGAGTATATCTTTGCAGTAGGTTACATGATTCAAACCATATATATAGAGAGAGAAAGGTTTTTCTAACCTGTGCAAGATTGCACAGCTTAAACGCTAATAAGCTCATGAGGAAGAAAAGAAAAAAAATGCACTATTTTTTTGGATTTCTCTGATGCTTATTAATGAGTCAATTAATTAGCTTTTTTTTTTCTTCTTAGAAATTGTTTCTCTCTCTCTCCTATTTTTCTTTCTCACGTATACATAGCACTTTTAAGTTTTAATTTTTTTATTTACCCCCTGTAATTTTTTTTTGAAATACCCCTCTAATAGGTCATTCAAAAACGAAAATTTCTGCAAAAAAAAAAAGTTGGTTTTTGAAAGACCAATTAGAGGGGTATTCCAAAAAAAAAATTACAGGGGGAAAATCAGAAATGACATATATTACGGGGGGTAAAACACTATTAACCCTATTTCTTTCTCTCGTCCCTGACGTCATCTTGCCGCCGACGAAAAAACAGAACTATGATAAACAAAAATATGATCAGAGAATTAAGAAGAATCTCTCTGAAAGTTTGGATTGGAGAAAATCAACGAGTTTGAAGGTTTGAGTTGGAGAAAAACAACTATTGAGTGTAAAATTACGACGTTTAAAGGAGTTGAATTTGCAAGAACTTGAGAATGGTAGAATTTAGATCTGATCGGATCAAAGAGCGTGAGGCAGTTATTTTTCCGGAGTTAGTTACGATTATTACTTAACAATCAATTGACTATACACAACATAATCCAAAAAAAAAATAACTATTTCAAACCAAACCTAAACCTTAAATAAGAAATTACTAACACAAGAAACTACACAACTTTGATATATGTGATAAATTAATCAACAAGTTAATTTCTAGAATGAAATGTAGTTGAATTGATGAAACAAGTAGTTCTTGAAAATGGGTTCTAGAATTTATTCAATCACAAAGCATATAGCAATTAAACTATTTAATCACTATCATACATCAAAGTAAATTTACAAAAATTAAAGAGTAAGGGAAAGAAGAACACCAGATTTATAGAGGTTCCCCATTTTTGTCCTCTCTATGAATACATCCTCTCTTCGTAGAAGAAAACGTCTCTTTTATGGGCTTCCTCTATAATGTTGAAGTTTACAAGAGTCAATTACAAAGGTTCCTTCAATTTTTGAATCACCGTGATCCTAAATCTTATACACTATGCAATGTCTCCAATATTCAAGCTCCTTGAAATTAGATGAATCTCAAGGTATTCGAATCAAGGTATCATGCAATCCTTCGATCTTCTTACCCAAGAAATCTTCTTTACTATGACTCTGCTTCGATCCCCTTCAACCTTGATTTTTGAGAAACAACTCCCACAATTACCTTTGGAGGTGAAAAGTACCTCCTTTTGTTTTAGATCTTTGATGCTCCACAAAGATCATTGAATGAAACCAACCTTGTAATTTTCTTATAGCACCCTAACAATCTAGATCTCATATCCTAAAAGTGTTCTTAGAAAAAAGTGTTTAATCTGAAGAAGTTTATAAGAAAAAAATTGAGAAAATACTTTAGAGTGATTTTGCAAATTGATTCAATGAATGAGAAAATGCATGGTAAGAAGTATTTATATGTGTGAGGGTTTAGAGCAAGTTAAAGTACAAAGTAAACTCAAAACCCTCAAATGATTTGAATCATATGTGAAAAATGATTCCAATCATAGATTTCTTGATTCTAATCATTTTTTGATAATGATGATTGATTTAAATCTGAGAATTCTTGGTTTGAATCATTGATCCTAGATGAAGATTGATTATAATCACAGATTTCATGATTTGAATCAAATCAGTCTTTTGTTTTGATGATTCGGATCAGAGAATTTTTTATTCAAATCAAATGCACAAAAACTTCATAAACATGTGAAAAACACTTGAAGGTGATAACAACACAAGAATGTGAGGTTGAATTATGTTGGTTTTTTCAACAAAAAAAAAATCTAAGTGTTTGTTAAAAACGATTCAAAGACTAAAAGCAAAATAAAGTTTGTTTAGAGTCTGAAACAGAGTTGAATGCAGCGGTATAAAATCAAACACACACACACATAGGGAGGGAGGGAGAGGGAGGGGAGAGAGAGAGAGAGAGAGAGAGAGAGAGTGAGAGAGAGAAGAGGAGATACGAAGAAATTACATTGGTTCCTCTCACAAACCGAGAATAGTCCAATCCCCTTACACTCCTAAAGGATTTCACTATAATCTCAAAAATTACAAATTTCTCAAGCACATAAGCAAAAGACTTCTATTGCCCAATCCCACAAGAGAGAGACTTTTACAATTTAACTTAATCAAATAAGAGATTATTTGGTTTTACACTTGATATACAATCAGAGGTGTAATACAATAAGGTTCAGATTGACTCTGAGGCATAAGAATTTCTAAGATATGAAAGTTTATAAGAAATTCTCTAAGTGTTTGTGCGCTATTGAATTTGAAAGAGTAAGGGCACTTGTAATAATTTAGAGTGTTGTTCTTTTTTCTTCAAGTCTTCAGGTCCATATTGGAAGTTTTGAGAGACGTTGAAGAATGTCAACGCAACAAACGAGTCCTTGAGAAACTTGATCAGAGACGTTGGAATATTACATGATTTGGTTAATGTTGTTGAGTAGTCATTAGAAATTCCTTTGCTTTTATTAGAAATTAACAATTTGTGGGATTGAGCAATAGAAGTCTTTTGCTTAATGTCGTTGAGTAGTCATTAGAAATTCCTTTGTTTGTATCTGCATGTAATATTCTAACGTCCTAATGTCCAAATCATGTAATTTGTTGCCCTCTGACCACTTGCAGATACAAACATGATTTGGTTAATGTCGTTGAGTAGTCATTACAATTTGTTTCATTCCTTTTGTCCTTGAATTTCTTTGTTTGTATCTGCACATGGTCAGAGGGCAACATATTGTACTATTCAGAGTCTGATAGCGAACTTCCTTCAGTAGACGACAAAACCAATCAGGGTCCTATGATGCTAACGTGGCTTCAGAGGCTTCACTTCTTCAAACGCTTTTGACCTTCAGATGCTTGAGGTCTTCAGAGGCTTGTTCCAAGTCTTCAGCTTCTCACTTGCTTCAAATGCTCTTATACATGTTTAGGATCTTTATCTTTCAGAACCAAAACTTGTTTTAACATTTTTAATTTAATTATATAGTCATGCACATTTGAACACATATTAACATATTCAATTGTTCTTTTATACTTTGTTACATTTTGGTTCAACAACACTTTCCAAACGATATTTTGTTTTGAAACAACTTGCACCCCAAAAATTTACTCAGAAGAGATCTTTTCAAAAAACATCATAAGACATATAACCTAAGAGTGAAAGAGTGCTTTACAAAAACTATACTAATTCAAAAGACATCAATCAAAATTATCTAAAACAGCTTATCAACCTAGGGAGTAACTACGAAGGGTAGAGTCATCATCCCCAAGTGAAGATTAAGGCATTGACCCATATAGACCAATACCAAACAAAACCATAGAGGTGCTCCGAATCAAATCGTGTTTCAATTTCAGCGAGAATGATCTAGCCATACATATCCCATCGCTTCTATGTTTGACCATTGGCAACCTTCCTCCGACCTAACCAAGTCAAGTATGTAGCCGTCGCACGGGGAAAAATGTGAAACCCGTGATTTTCCTTCAATCGAAAACTAACCATCAGCAAGCAAAAGGAGGAATATGGCAGAACTACAATGAATGTATTTAGAATCAAACTCATCTACCCCCAAGTACAGACTGTGAATTTATTGCTAGTTACGCTAGCTTTATGGCAATTGGTACAAATTTATGTAGGAGATTCTTCAGAAGGCAGCAAAATTACTTTCACAATCCAGGATGCAAACTTGGTTTCAATGCACAATGCAGTGGATGCAAGTTTCTTTTGTAACGGGGCATGATGGGTTACAATTGTGTACTCAAATGTGTTTGGCAGCTTGTGAAGGCGTGCACAAGATGCAGTCCCACAGAATTGCAAGTGCTAGAAGGCGAGGTCATTGCGATGTAGAATACTATGTATTGGATACAAGATATGGGGTTGATTAGTGTGACTTTTGTTGCTTATGTATGTTGACAGTGATGGTGTTGGTGGGGTTGATTAGTGTAACTTTTGTTACTTATATATGTTGACAATGATGGTGTGTCTAAATTCAGCGCCATTGTTGCAAATATTAGGTGTATTTTAACTTTAATTGTATTTTTGAGGTCATGTTTGTCAAAAGACAAGCGAATATGACTATTCATTCTCTAGCTAGAATGGCCATTTTTTAAGCGTGAAGATTTTAATTGTGCTCCTTTTCGTATTCATTTGTATTTGCTTAGTGAAATAAGTCAAGTTTGTTTGGTTAAAAATAATGTTTTCCGTAAGTCCCTTTGAAACTGTTTGTACTCACTAAAAACAAAAAATTGCGGAAACAGTTTCAACACAGGTCCTTTATTTGTGGTTTTATCAAAATAACTAGGAGATTAATTGTAGACAACACATGCTGGTTGGGTCCCTTTTTTCCCAGAAAAGAGGAAAATCATTACATACACTAGCTTTTACTGAAACCAAAAATTATAACGCTTTACCATATTAGGATGCATTTCTCACATTCAGATCCAAGTATACAAACCAAGGAACTAGGTAAGCAATAAGATTCTTAAAAAAGAAGAAAGTTGACATTCTTATGTACACCTATGGTCTATGCTACCAAAGTATGTTGCTTCTTTTTCATCAATAAATTGCACAATTGGTGGTATACAAAGAAACCAAAACTGATAGCCGTCACATACAAAACTCATGGAGTAAAAACAATCAATAAAGATCTAAGAGGGAACACAGCAGCAGATAGAAAACAACTTACAGACTACAAAACATATTCCCCAACCTGAAAACCGGCAAAATACTCTTCCAATAATTTTTGTTTCTCTGTTCATGGTAGTATTGATGTATCCTTGGGACACTCACTTCTCATCTCTGCAATACCATTTGAATTGCATTTTGTTGAGGCTGAGTCAAGCTCTGCAGTGCAACAACACAATACATTGCACAAGTTTAGCAACATTCATCTGTATGTCTTAAAATTTGCATGCACTTGCTAGAAAAAATTAATGCTGCATAACCTTGCAAATGTGATCTAAGAGCTCTCTGTCACTCTGTGAGAAGTTAGCAAAGAAATCCACAAGGTAATTTACCAGATTTATCTGCAAGAGCAACCAAAATTGTTAATAAATGTCAAATACATATGCAGGTTAATGCATCTTATTAAACAAATGAAACAGAATCAAATGTGAGACCTGATTAAGTGGATCGGCAACAGTTAAAACGTCGTCTTCATACTGATCATCTTGATCCTTGTGATATTGAAGCAAGTTCAGCAATTAAAAAGAATAAAATAAAAAGTTCAGCTTAAAACTCAGACAAGATACAATCATAATAAAGAGATTATGATGTGATAATAATGGTAAATCAACCAAACCTCATTAAACGCTTTGGCCATTGCTTCAAGATTTTCATACGTGGGTTTTCCTGGATTCGACATTGAACAAAGAAATCCTTTATCGTTTTCAATGCCATCTGTTTGAACTTCTTCCCAATCACTATCCTGTATGAACAGTTTATATGCGGTAAAATCATTAATTAGTCTTACATCACACACATCAATATTCACTAACCTACCTCATCTTCGCCATCCAAAACTTGTTCTTGTATTTCAGTTAATGCATCTGCCAGTAAAGCCACAATCTGCAAGATATTCAGAAAAATACAAGTAAATACTATAATTATAGGGAACTCCACACAAGTATATACCAATTTTGGTAAAAACTCGTTCTGTACAAATTGTGACAATTCATTTTCAAATTTAAATTTAAAAAAAGACAACATAAATGTTGAAACTACAAATTAGATAAGCTCAAAAAACATAGCCATTATGAAACTAAAACAGGCAAATTAAATTAAAATTATAACATAATAAAACAAAACATGTCCGTTAAAAAAAAATGCTATACATACAGCGAAGCACAATAAATAAGGTAGACTGACGAACACATTAGTGTCTGTCTCTCCGCTAGAATAAAAAATGGAATTACCTTCGTAGGAAGTGGCAACATTACCCACTGATCTGGAGTTGATTTAGCTTTTGATCTAGTGGTTATTCCTGTGCAAGACTTCACATGACAAGTAAGTTAAAAAGAAACTCAACAAGCACTCTTAAAACCAAAAATAAGTTATATACAAATAATATCATGGTAATACCTTAATCAGATGACCTCGGACTTCTATTTTTGCCAGTTCATTGTGCCTGCTGGTTAGCAACAAGGCCAGGGCACTTGTAGTAACTTTTATTTGATATGCCCCCTGTATCTCACCTACAATCAAATACCATGTGTAAAAAATTTATATATCATGCTCATTTGCGCATCTGTGTGTTTTATTCAATGGAAGAAAGCTCTCGGTAAAACCATACAAGTATGGGCAGGAATAGGCCAAGCTGACCTACAGGGGCCTACGGCTAGACCGGGCTTTTTTCTAAATGGAATATTTTTGAAGCCTATTTAGCTAAACAGGTCAGGCTACGGGCCATAAAAAAGCTTCTTAGGCCTACCGGACTGGCCTACTTAATCAAATATGAATATTTTTTATTTCTATTATTATAAAATTTTGTACTTCAGATTAAATTATAAATTTATTAAATTTTTTAGTAATTTAAGCTTATTAATTTTCATTAATTTTTTGTGTATTTAAATGTGTTTTTATAAATATGATATCATGTATAGTCATATTCTCTAAAATGTCATGTTAAATTTCAAAAGGGATTTTAATCTCGTTAGTCTATTTTAAACATAGATCAAGTTACTTTTAAGCATCATCTTGCTGCTATTAGATCATTACAAGTGGATCATTGGCGATGGTTTGAAAGTTAATTTCTGGACGGATAATTGGATTTATGATTCCCCTTTGGTTGACATTTTGCAAATTCCTCCTAATTTACATGCTTACTTGCCAGCGACTGTCGGTAAGTTTTTGCAGGGATCCACTTGTTCCATTCCACAAATCTTGTGTGACATGCATCCTAGTTTATTGGCTGACTTGAATAACCTGGATTTACCTCTCTTGCCTACTGCTGAGTGCTGATGAAACAGTTTGGACTTGCACTGGTGATGGTATGTTATCTTCTAAAGCAGCTTTTGTGTTTTCAAATCATGTGGGACAACATGTCTCCTGGGGTAAGAGTGTAAGACTGTTTGGAAATCCTTCATCCCTCCCTCAAAAAAAATTTGGTTTGGAGGCTTTTGTACAGTAAGATCCCCACATGTGAGCATTTGAGGACTCGTGGTTGCATTGTGGTTTCTAGATGTAGTCTTTGTGGTTTGACAGATGAAACCTCTATTCATCTTTTTCTCCAATGTCCTTTTGTTGTCAGAATTTGGAATTGGTTATCATTTATTGTTGCATCACAGGTTTTATCTTAACTCCTGTCAAGATATGTTGCAGCAGGTGAATTAGTCAAGTAGCAGCCAAGTTAGAGATATTACTCTTTCTTCTATCATCTTTACTCTCAATTAGGACTATTCTACACTCATGAAAATGGAGGGCTTTATAACAAAGGCAGATTGGTTGTATCGGGAAAAAACTAATTAGGACTGGTTTCTAAATGTGTTTATCATCTGGAAACTAATGGGCAAACAGAGGTGTTGAACCGTACTTAAGAAACTTATTTAAGATGTTTCTTCCCTGAACAACCAAAACAATGGGCAGATTTTATTCCATCGACACAGTACAGGTACAGCACCAGTTTTGAAAGTGCAACCCATCACCCACCCCATCGAAATTCTCCATTGAAGATCTCCTCCCTCTCTGACTTCCTTTATTCCAGGTAATACAGTGGTTGATGAAGTTGCTCCAGATCTCATGACTAGGGATGAAGCCCTGCATTAACTCAAGTATCATCTGCAACGAGCCCAGGATCATAGCACCTATTCAGGCAACGCATACATGAAGGAATCCATTAGAGGGAGATTGGGTCTATTTGAAAATACGCCCACACAAACAAGTGTCTTTGCCCGCAAGATTAAACCCTAAATTGCCTGCCAAGTATTATGATCTCTATTTAGTCCTAAAACAAATTGGGGCAGTGGCTTCCAAACTTCAACTGCCTTCTAGTGCCAAAACTCATCTCGTATTCCACATTTCTCAATTGAAAAAAGTTGTTCCACATCTCGCTGTCACTGCAGATTTACCTGCTTAATTTCAAGTAGACGAGGGTGACTTGTCAACCTGCTAGAATTCTGAATACTAGACAAGTCCTACAGCAAGATACACTTATCCCACAAGTGATGGTACAGTGGCAAGGCAAATCAGCACAGAATGCCACTTGGGAAGATAGGCTAACCAACCAGGATCAATTTCCAGACTTCAACCTTGAGGACAAGGTTGCTCTAAAGAGGGAAGGTATTGTTAGGAACCAATCAAAGTCTATGCAGGTGTACTATGTCTATAGGAAGAGCGGAAGGAATATAAAGCTGTAGTTAGTTGTTACTGTTTTTTTTATTGTAATATGTTAGTCATATGTAGTATAATAGGACTAATCTTCTTTTAGGAGGATGAGGAAATCATTTTACTTGAAAGTGTGAACTGAAGAATGCTCTAGTGTGAAGAGGAGAATAGCTCTTTTGTGTACCAATTTTCTTTGTTATCAATAAAACTACCAGGGGAGAATAGACTCATTTTCCTCTACTGTTCAAGTCCTAACAACATACTTATGATGGAGATTGTTACATAGTTTGTTAATTTGAATTATTAGCTCACAGATATTTTCAACAAGTCTCATAAGGGCCAAGAATTCGCATATAAAAGAAAAATGATTGCGTATAAACTATATTAGTAACAGCAAACAAGATATCCCTATATAAACAATCCTAATCTTACTGTTAAGAGCACAACATGCAATCCTCCAGACTTTGATGAGTGGACAGATCGACAGTCACTTTATCTGTGAGAATATACTTTTGGTGGAGATTGTTACATCTTTTGCTAATTCGAATTGATAGCTTGCAGGACCAAGAATAAATCGTATATGTAACAAGTTTCATGCATATACATATATGCACAAACTTGAGGGGTGTTGTTGACAATTCTGATATTTCCCCAACTTCATTTGTTCCCTGTTTTAAGCTATGCAAATATCCTGTTTCCTAATAATTCCTATTTCCTTATATGTTTTTTCCAGATTCTATTCTGATTATTAATATAGTAAATTAGGAAACATTTTGGCCAGTAATTACATAATCAATCACTATAAACAATGAATTTCTTCTGTACAAAGGTTATTATTTATTCAATCAAATCTAGTCTTGATTTAAGTTACTTAGCAAACACAACAGCGCAAGGATGCTCACCTTGTTGCTTAGCCCATTCTGACATTACATAAGCAAAGGAATTATTGTGTCCCTCAGCTGGAATTGAAATTAGTAAATCAATAAATTGGCCAACATTAGGAACACTCATGTGTACCTGCATTTAACCAAACATTTGAAAAAATTATCTCTGGACGAAGGACAGGTGGATGGTTTCTAGCCAAACAAATAATGCCGTACTAAACATGCCACAAAAAATGACAAGAATGCAAACAATGTAATATAAAAGATACTCCAAGACACAAACACCTAGCTAACAAAATAATTATTGATGCAAGAAGAGAAACAGAAGTTTTATAAATGATCATTGCTTAAGTACTAGCTATCCACTTTTATAGACAATTGATAACAATAGAGATCTGGGACCATTAACCATTACCATAAAAAACTAACAATAGAATCATTAAATGAATCTAAACAATTAGTTATATTAGTATTACCAATCTGGCAAAAACAACTAGCAATGAGCTTCTCAGGGAAGCAATTTGAGCAGATTGCATACGTCTGACAAGAGCAGCAACCAGGTCGCGTATATGTACAGCCATTTGTGATGGTAAATGCAATATGAGTTGAAGAATATAACTCCCAACAAAAAGAGACCCGGAGCTTTCCAAATTTGGGTCTAGTAGTCTGTTCCAAATTAACAACGAATTAGGCAACAAATGAGAAGCAGAAAAAGAGAACAAACAGATACACACAAGCAGAAAACAAAAAAAAAATAAAAAAAAATAAACTCATCTACTTGTATCTGTAAGTAGAGTGTATCAGAACACGGGAAGAAAAGTAAGCCTTCTTCCATTTTTATATACGTGTAGTTAATTAGTTTACACTTTTTGTTACGATGGTTGAATCGTCCACTCATTCCCAGCTATAAAAAATGTGAACACAACAATTCTTACGACAAATAGTAGGTACTAATAACCTAAATTGTAAGTGTTGGATAGATATATCATATATGCACAGATGCATGTGTGTAGTTAGATATACAGCTGTATAAAATGATGCAACAAATGCATTTTTTCAAAAATATAAATGGTAGTCAGGGTTAGAAGTAAAGCATTTCCTATACTGGTTTTCTCCTTTTCTTTTCTTACAGGAAAGCTCAATATGAATAGCATAAATTTCAATCAATAAAATGTATTTTAACAACTACTATGCATGGTTGAACTCACAATTAGCTAGATGGACCATACATATATACATTCTAGCCCACATAATTCAGTCTGGAATAGGAAGAATATAAGAGCATCTCCACCGCTAGAACAATGTTGATGTTCTTAAGTTAATTTTTGTGGGCCAATAATTGCCACATAGGATTCAAGAACTTTCCTCATTTTCACTACAATGCATTTAAGTTCTTAATTTGTTTTATATGGGGTCCACCATGAACTTCACATATTATATTTTCTTTTCTTTTCCTTTCCTCTTCTCTCTCTCTCTCCTTGTTTTTGTTTTCTCTGACACAGCACTGCAAGAACGTGTTCCCCTACGAGAATGGTTCTCGAACCTGTACTTCCATGTCATTCTCCTCCAATGCCTAGAACAAAATTCTATGTTCATGTGTTTTAAGAACAATAGGTAGAACAAGCGTTGCTGATGCTCTTAATGTTAAACTATTATACTCCCTCCATTTCAAAATAAGTGTCATTTTAACAACAAAAAAATTGTGTCAAAATGAATGTCATTTTCAGTTTCCAATGCAATGATAACTATTTCATTCCAATTGTACCCTTCAATGTACATTACTCCCAAATCATTACTTTAATAGCAAAGAAACCAATAGTTAATGAGGATAATTTGGTAAAATAATTATTCTCTTTCTTCTAATCATTGCATTTCTTAATATATGTGTAAAAACCTTAAACCACGTACATTTTGAAACAGAGGGGGTAGAAAGGATGCTTGAAGCAATGGTGGCAAGTAATGTACTAGAAAATTTGAAATAACAGACAACTACCTGGAAGCTATATCAAGTAAGCTTCTCATAGTTGATCCAGAATCAGGTCCCCAAAGAAGAACTTCTTGTCTTCCCCCGGATATAAAAGCAGATAAACATTCTGTAGCATTCTGCTCAGATGAAAGTCAATTCAAATAATTCATTCTATGTTGCAATAAGAAATCATTGCAAAATCAAGAAATAAAATAAGATATACATGTATATTTTTATCAAAAAAAAGTGACCTGAATTTCACTGTGCTCATCACTTTGAAGGATAATTCTGATAACAGCATCGAAACAGACATCATATATTGCTTTGATTACATCACCGGGGGCATTCTGTACAAAGCTATGATATTGTGAGATTGGAAAATGTAGGATAAACACAGTGTACAAGGGTTAAACTTCAAAGAAAATAAAATAATTTAATTTTAAAAATAAAAAATGAAAAACCAATCCATGCAATTATACTTGCCTTCAGTAACATTGTTACCAGATCTAGTGAACCGGCTACCAAACCATCAGCCTGCTCTTGGGGCTGTAAGAACATTTAAAGGGTGTATAAATAACAATGAGTGCTATTTTAAAATCATTAATTAATATTGACTTTTAGTAACTTTAAATAGTCGTACTTCATTTAAAATTGGTCCAATATATGGCAAAATTCTGGAAACCAATGGATGTATACATCCAGGAATGCTTTTGATTGCCTGAAAAACAAATATCATCAGACGACAAAATAAATCACATATAAACAATTGAAAAAATTGATGCCAAAGCAATTGTTACGAATGTAGAAGCTCGCCATTTATGAAGCATAATCAGTAATAAATTCAGATCACACAAACAATATAGGAAGCTAAACATTGCAGCTAAAGAGTGGTTTAAGATTGAATTGGTGTTTAGAGGATGTAAAACAGGTTAATGATCACAAACGTCAATCATTACATTCTCCACCAGAAAACAAAAATTGTAACATGATATCAGTCAGAGCCCTATTCAGGATTTGTTGGACAACCCGCTACCAGGCCACTTGGGTCACACTCTGAATGGCCAGTCTTGGGCGGGAGTTACTTTTCAATTATAAGATTTCAATAAATATTTAATTTATATGTTATGTTATCAACCAGTTTATCTATTAATTCTGCCAAACTTAGACATAATATATAATATCTTCCTTTTCATGTCACAATCTCATGTTTTGCATTCCTATATCCTTCAATGCAATGTCTGTTGGATATACGAATTACAACCTCAATTGTAACTAATGTTAAATGTTGACAAAATCAAGACACTCATGCAGATAATAATATTAACAAAAGAATAAGCATCAAAACCATTACCTCAAGAACTTCAAGTGCATCAATACTGATAAAAGGATCCAAAACATGTGATGCCCATACATTAAGGATTACCGGAGATATAACACTTTCTACTACTGCTGGTGATTCATGGCCTACAATATAAAATGAGGGGATAAATACAAACAAATGGCCAGCTAAACACAGCACACAAACGTGTGTCGAAGTAAGACTAGACCAGAAATGGTCTATATATCAATAATTTAAATACAAGAGAAAGATATAACTAACCTGCCTTTACTGCTTCTTGCAATGTTTCAAGTACCATGTGCAATGTTTCATCCGATGCCTGGACACCATATTAAGGTAACTACATCTTGCAACAATAGCAGTATATGCGTGTATGTTTGTGTGTGTGTGTGTGTGTGTGGGCAGCTAACTTACTCCCGCCTATAAAACATACATGAAGGAGTAAGTTAGCAACCCTACCCCCACTTCTTTTTCCTAACAATCCATTGTTTTTTTAACAAACACTAATTTAATGGATGGACATTATTGTAATTTTCTTTTTGTAAGTTTTTTGGTGGAAACATGTTTTTTTTTTAAAGTTTAGTGGAAACATTGTTTTTTTTTAACATGACCACTATCGACAGAGCAAAAACCATCATTGTTAGATTGGAAACATTGTTCAAGCACAGTATGCCTCACGAAACAAAAGATCTGTTTCATCAACCACCTAACACATTATTGGAACAAACACAAGTTTTTTAACGTTGTTAATATTTGTTTCAAGTTTTTCTTATTTTTTTATGGATGTTTCACGTTTTTTTTTTAAAACAAGGGTTTCTTAATTAAAAACAGTAGAGACAAACATTAACTGGGACATCATAAAACAAAAATGCAATTGTCAAAAGCAATTTCATTAAGTAGTTGTTAAAAAGAAATAGGCTTAAACGCACTTTTGACCACCTAACTTTTCAAAAATAGCGATTTTGGCCCCCTATTAAAAAAAACAATATTCCAGCCCCCTAACTTTACCCCCTTTTGCAAGTGCCAATTTTGACCTGGTCAAAGCCTATGTGACTACTCACTTAAGTGAGTTGGACACCACGTGTGACGTAGGTCATTTTCAAATTTTTAAAAAAAAAAACCGTCTTCATCTTCTACTTGTTCTTCCAATTCTACCTCCTTCCTCTTCCTTTTAAGGCTTAAACCCAGAAAGAAAGAAAAAAATAGCTATACGATTTTTCACTTCTCTGTTTACCTCCTTCATCTTCTTCCTCTTTCGCATGTTGTGTCTTCCATGAAGAAAAAAAGCTTCCCCTTTAGGATTCAAACACATGAAAATCCGTTTCAACCCCATTAAACGAACACTAACCATATCTTTTTCCCTTTTCGCCTCCTTCATAATTCTTTGAAACTTCACAAATCTAACATACCAAGGAGATGATTTAAAGCTACCATCTTTTTGCTGAACAACAATTATAACAACCGTGCTGCCAAACGGAAGAAACGGCCCGGAAAAACTCTATACACCACGTCTTATGTAACCTCCTAATCTCCCCCAAGATTGCATGTTGTTGTTGTTAAATTAACGTTTTGTTTCTTAATTATTGTTAGAATCTTCAAAACCAAAAAAAAAAAAAAAAACGAACCATACTTCCAAAACCAAATAAATGAATTATTAGAGTTCTGAAGACATGAAAGGAAGCAACAAAGAATGCATGTTCCGTTACAGTGAAAGCACCTTTTGATATAC